>JADHEF010000331.1_pt1 | contig 54400 bp, 43 predicted proteins | sample 8952391 | NCBI WGS metagenome assembly JADHEF01 (sample SAMN16124439, study PRJNA663245) | bioreactor sludge metagenome | isolation source: sludge (nitrite) | place: India:Bengaluru | collected 2019-02-28 | reverse complement strand
GACCTTCGAGGGTCAGGCGCGCGGTCGTCTTGGGCATAGGTTCTTTCACGCTAAACTCCCGTACGAGGCAACCGCTGGGGGGTTTATTTCGATTGTTCGCGCAAATCGGACAGTTCTGGATCCTCGATATCTTTACCACTGGATAACAACAGACAGATCTCAAGCGGCAATTCGCAACTGCGGAAGACAAACAACAAATATCTCAAATTTGTCGAGTAGCTTGTTTCTAGATCTCTTAATTCCTCTGCCAGAAATGGAGGAGCAAAGACGTATCGCCGCAGTTCTCGACAAAGCCGACAGCTTGCGCCGAAAACGCCAGCAAGCTATCCGCCTCGCCGACGATTTTCTCCGTGCTGTTTTTCTCGATATGTTCGGCGATCCGGCAACGAATCCAAAGGCGTGGCCGATGGGAACCATTCGCGATTTTGTGACGGCAGCCAATTACGGCACCTCAGAGAAAGCCGATGAGACGACCGGGAAATATCCGATCCTGCGAATGAACAATATTACCTACGATGGGCGGCTTGATCTGCGCTCTCTCAAGTATGTCGATCTGAATGAGACGGTGGCAGATAAATATCTCGCTCGTAAAGGCGATCTGCTATTTAACCGTACTAACAGCAAAGAACTGGTTGGAAAGACGGCCATCTACGATCGCGAAGAGGTGATGGCCATTGCTGGCTATCTTGTTCGCGTCCGGATGAATGATCGTGGAGATCCTTATTACGTTTCAGCCTACCTGAATTCCGTACACGGCAAAGCCACGTTGCGGGCGATGTGCAAGTCGATTGTTGGTATGGCAAACATTAACGCACAAGAAATGCAGGATATTCCGATCATGCTCCCTCCCGCCTCGTTGCAGCAGAAGTACGCGGATATCGTTAAGAAAACACGGTTGATGGAATCGACTTTCGCGGCTGCCGAAATCGAGGCGGGCAATCTCTTTGCCGGTCTTTCGCAGACATTTATGAGTTAGAACTATGGCGTCAATAATCAGATTTATCTCGCTCAAGAACTTCAAAGGACTCTCAGAAGAAGTTCGTGTAGACCTCAAGCCGATTACGTTACTTTTCGGCGCCAACAGTGCGGGCAAGAGCAGCATCCTGCAAGCATTCCAGTATGTGCGCGAGATTCTTGAACGCAATAACACAAACCCCGATCGTACATTGCAAGGTGGCGACTCGATCGATCTCGGCGGTTTTCTGAATCTGGTTAATGGGCGCGATTTGGGCAAGCGAATCGAGATAGAAGTTGGGATGGATTTGCGAGAAGAGACATTTCCAGAACTCACTCCAGACTCTTTCGACGAGTGGGTTGGAAATGATGAAACGCTCGATTTCTATAACAGAATCTACGATATTCGCCATGCAGTAGAGGATGCCGCTGTGCGGCTCGAAATCGCCTGGAATGACCGACGAAAAGCAGCGGTCGTCACGGGTTATCAAGTCAGCACAAACAACGTCTGGTGTATGCGACTCTCGGCCACGGCAGATGGCCGAGACGTCAGCATGCAGATTAACCGGGAAAACCCGATATTTATGCAACAGAAACTGGCGATGCAGGCAGAAAGCGAATCGCTTTTGTCGTTGCTTGACGATGACTGGGCGAGTGCAGAAGACATGCCTGCAGAGCGCGAAGAGTCTCCATTTACGGTTTCTGATGATGGAATGTATTCCGTGCTCCCCGAACTGCTTTGGGAGTTGCGGGATGCGGGACTGGAAAAGCCTGGTGCCGGTTTGCGTTCCTGGCTAGAAGGTTTTGGTAGTGCACTACCTAAATTGGATCGGATGCTGAACATTCCCGTATCCGGTGTTCAAGGTGCGCAGAATATTTACATTGCCCGTGAATTCACTTCGTTTCTTTCGTGGCTGACGGTTGGTCCTGCAATGTTGCTGCGCGATCAGCTACAAGCAGCGCGCTATCTCGGCCCCTTGCGCCGCGTGCCGCCTCGCGGATTTGATGCGTCGCTGACCAAAAGCGATGCGGCTTGGTCAGACGGCATGGCAGCTTGGGAAGCCCTCTTGACCCGTCCGCAGGAGATGGTTCAGCGTTGTAGCGAATGGTTGAATGATGCAAACAAGCTGAATGCAGGCTACGGCTTTAGCCGAACCGAAGTTCAAGAAATTGATATCCGTTCTGGAGCTCCTGTCGGTGCCACAAAACCTCGTATCTCCCTCGTTGATCAGGACGGGCTTTCGCATCAACCGCTTGATGTTGGGGTGGGCATCTCTCAGGTGGTCCCAGTTGTTGTTGCCGCCCAAGATGACCGGGCAAGCATTGTTTCAATTGAACAGCCTGAACTTCATGTTCACCCGGCTGTACAGGTCGGTTTGGGGGATCTATTTGTTGACGGCGCCGTGAATCGTCAATTGAGTTTTCTTCTCGAAACCCATAGTGAGCATCTGATACTCCGCCTACTCCGACGTATTCGTGAAGCAGCTGAACAAGCCGATTGCGGTGAGATCACTCCTGAAATTCTGGGTGTGTATTACCTATCCAATGAAGGCGGTGCCATCACGGCTACGCGACTCGACGCAAATTCGAGTGGTGATTTCGACACGCCCTGGCCACGTGGCTTTTTTGAAGAGCGCGGCGCGGAGCTTTTCTGATGATCAGGGAATTCGCTGTTGAACCGGAAGCGATTGTTGGGAGCTATAGAGATTTTAGCTATGTCATCGAGAAGTTCGGTGTCTGGGAAGGGCGCGTAATCTCGGAATTTCCAAGCAAGTGGAAACGACGCGTATACGAAGCGGCACAAGCCCGACACAAAGGAAAGGTCGAGCAAACGAAGATCGTTGAACGTCTTCGAGGTCTTCCAGATGGTGTCTTGATGTCATTGTCTCGGCCAGGTGGCGACGGCGAGTGGATTACCCTCGCTCTCAATGAGCATCAGAGGAAGCCCTTTGATTATATTCTGGGACAAAAAAGCCATAACCATCCGTCTGTAGTGCCCGTGGATGAGCTGGACGGCAATCATGAGTGCCTTAGCTTTACCCGCGAACAGTGCATACGACGTGAGCCAGAAATTATGGCTAGCTCCTGTGATCTCCTTTTGCGCACGGCATCTCGGGTCAAGTTGGTCGATCCTCATTTCGATCTGTACCACGACCGTTTTTTGCAGCCGTTTCTTTCAGTGCTTCGGCGTCTTCGCACGGGAACGACTGTCGAAATATTCCGGGGTGATGAGGTTGCGGCCGAAACACTGATACAGCGCGCAAGCCGGTGTTTGCCGAGATGTCTGCCGTCCGGAGTTACGGTTCGGCTAATCATCTGGACTCAAGAGCCAATGCACAACCGTTTTTTGATGACCAACCATGGAGGCGTAAAGTTTGGCGTTGGTCTTGATGCGGCCGGTCCGGATTCGGCGCCTGAGGATGAGGTCTCGTTAATGTTGCCCAACGTTTGGAGATCTCGTTGGGGGCAGTATGAAAATGGCAATATCGTGGCCGAATGGGTCGGTAATTGATCGATTGCCGCAGATAAAAAGGATTGGAGCGAAATGGACGTTTTCTATTACTGGAAAGATATCGAGAAAGACTTGGAGACAGGCAGGGTTGGTCGGTTTAGATCAAGCCGAGCGAAGCTGACAGATTTTGCCGAAAGCTTCCCGGACAACATCTGGGTTTTCAAAACCCCGAAGGGGTGCAAGGGAACGGTGCAGCTGCTGGCGCGGCTACGCTGGGCAGACAAGGCGACAGTCGAATTTAAGCCAGAGGCAGGCCAGTCCTATATCTACTACGATCCGTTACATGAAGATTCTGTTCGTTTTGCTGGTAGTCACTCGGAAAGTGCAATCGAAGATGCAACGAGTTGGGTTCGGCGGCACTTCCCGGCGTCTGTCAGGGGGAATTTCCAGGGTGAACTCGGGCAATTGGCGTTGCGCGGCCAAATGTTAAAAGAGCTCAATAAATTGGCAGATTCATTGACTGCGGAACCGTTTGATTGGACCAAAGAATGCGAATAGCACCTCGCTGCAAGAGCGTGTAAATGGTTTAAATTTTTATAAAAAATAAAAACATTTATCAATGCACTTCGGCCTGTATTTTTTAACCTGTTGTTTTTCAGTGCTTTGCTCTTTCTGATCATCTGGCACACCTCTCGCAAATAGATGGCATCACTTCCTTTGGAGACGATGCCATGTTTGCAAATCACCCCGATCACTACCAGCTGACCGACCACGCCGGTCTGCGCATGCAGCAACGGCACATTCCCGCGCATTTGCTGGAGATGGTGCTGGCGTATGGCCGCACGATCCACGCCCGAGGCGCCACTTACAAAGTCGTTGGCCGCAAGGAAGTTGAGCACTTCCAACGCAAAGGTATCGATTTGCGTGACGCCGAAGGGATCCATGTCTTGCTCGGTGAGGATGACGTAGTGCTGACCACCTACCGGAATCACGACCTGCGCCACATTCGCCCGTCGAAACGCCGCCACAGCGTTTTTCACTGAACACGAATTACAGGAGATTACAAACCATGCAAATGAATTTGATTGAAGGAAACGTTATTGCGCTTGTGATAGGGCTCGTGGCTGGGTTGGTTCTGGCCTATTTCTGGTCCAAGAACCGCTCGGCACAAGCTGTTCAGCAGGCGCTGGCAGCGCAATCGGCTGAATCACTCGCGCAGGAGGAGCGTTTGCGCTTTGCAGCGCAGGAACGGGATCGGCTGAAAGGCGAACGAGCTGAGCTTCAGCAGCAGAACAGCGTACTGGAAGCGTCCCTCGATACAGTTCGCGAGCAGCGCGCTCAATTGGAGGTTCGCGCAGATCGTGTTCCGCAACTGGAAAACAAACTGAACGATTTGGGGCTAGAACATCGTCGCTTGAATGAACAGCTGTTTGGTCTGAATCAGGCGAGCGGAGAAAAGAACAATGAAATCGCGAATCTTAAATCGCGAGTCACGCAGCTTTCAGAAATCCTGCAAAATATGGAGGCCGCACGCGATGCAGCCCAAGTAGAAGTGCGGCGGCAGGGTGAAGCCTTGGCCGAACTGAAGTCGGCGCAAGACGCCGAACGACAGCAGGTCACCGAGAAGCAGTTGCAAATTGGCGAATTGCAGGCGGCGAACACCCATCTGCAGCAAGAAAATTCGGCTTGCCGCGAGAAGTTGGCCGAACTGACGACAATGCTTGCGGCCGAGCGGACGCAGACCGAAGAAAAACTGGTACTGCTGAACGAAGCCAAGGAATCCCTCAAAACCCAGTTCGAGAATCTGGCCAATCAGATTCTTGAGGAAAAGAGCCAGAAGTTCACCAAGCAGAACCAGGAGAATCTGGGCCTGCTGCTGAATCCGCTGCAGGAAAAGATCAAGGACTTCCAGGCGCAGGTGGCGCAAACCTATGACAAGGACTCCAAGGAACGACTGACGCTGAAGAACGAGATCGAGCGCCTGGCGACGCTGAACACCAAGATCAGCGAAGATGCGGTGAATCTCACGCAAGCGCTCAAGGGGAACAACAAGGCCCAGGGCACCTGGGGCGAAATCGTGCTGGAGAGCGTTCTCGAGTCTTCCGGGCTGCGCAAGGGGCAGGAATATGTCGCCCAGGCGAGCTACGAGAAGGACGAAGGCGGCCAGCACCGGCCGGACGTGGTCGTGAATCTGCCCGAAGGCAAGCACATGGTGGTCGACGCCAAGATGTCGCTGGTCGCCTATGAACGCTATACGCAGGCAGAGAGCGAAACCGATCGACAAGCCGCAATCAAGCAGCACCTCACGTCGGTGCGGACGCATATCAAGGGATTGTCCGAAAAGGACTATCAGACGCTGTACAGCCTGAAATCGCTCGATTTCGTGTTGCTGTTCATCCCCGTCGAACCGGCGTTCATGCTGGCCGTGACGCAGGACAGCACGCTGTTCAGCGAAGCCTTCGCCAAGAACGTGCTACTGGTCAGTCCCAGCACGCTGCTGGCGACGTTGCGCACCATCGCCAACATCTGGCGCCAGGAATACCAGAACCGAAACGCCCAAGAAATCGCCAGCCAATGCGCCAAGCTCTACGACAAGTTCGTCGGCTTTGTGGAAGACCTGGAGGACGTCGGGCGGAAGCTTCAAGCCACGCAGAAGGCGTATGACAGCGCACACGGCAAGCTCAAGTCCGGTCGCGGCAACTTGATCCGGCAAGCCGAGTCGTTCAAGAAGCTGGGGGTTAAGCCGAATAAGCGGCTTCCGGAGCAGTTGGTTGACCTTGCCGGCGCTAATGACAATAGCGATCTCGCTGAGGAAGACCAGCTACTAGCCGAAACGGTGTAGATGCCAACAAATTCCTGGAGCGCAACCTAGCAAATCGTCATAGTTTCATGCTGTTTGGAGTAATTCATTCTCGGTGGCAAATCGTTTCAACAACATAGCCCTGGAAACCAGTCATGCTGAAAGAATATAACGAACAACTCGAGCAACGCTTAAAAGAGGTCGATTGGCCATTTCTTGGTCTATTTGGAGATCTGCTGGATAAAGATGCTCGGCGGATTGCTATGTTGGCGATTGCAAACGTCCATTCTGTGGAAGGTTACTGCGGGCACCTAAGAAGATTCCCAGCGCTGTTTTCCATCTACTTGTGCCGAGTTCTCATGCAGACATTCGGCCAGCACGATTGCTTTCAGCTTTGGCCTGAAATTCAGAAAGCACTTCATCTGAAGGAGCAGCCGACCGATGCCGAAAGATCCCAGCTTTGGCTTGCGTTTCGAAACGCATGCAAGAAACTCGGGCTGGAGGTCTCACCTCGAACCGAAGGCACGCACTACCGTGTCGATGAATTCTTGCGTCAAGTCGGTCTGTCGATTCACCATGCAAACGCCTTGGCGACGAAGATGCTTAAGTTTGCTCGTCGCCAAGGGATTCCTGACGAAGACAATCCGCAGTCGGTTTTTACCTGGCAAGCGGCGTTGTGCCAAACGCTAGATACGCAGTTCAGCAGAGCGGCTAGAGATGCCGTACTACTCGACCGTAAAGGCTATTACACCCAGAGCTTCCTAAGGGTGTACTACTCTCCGGAGTCTGTGGGGCCGAGTGCTTCCCTGCTGGATAGGGCTTTTGCCGAAGCACTTTTGGCACCGGATGCCAAAGGACAACGAGTTGTACGTGCGGCCATTCCGCAAGTGCTTCTCCAGAACGAAATGGTCGGTGTTTTGCTTCCCGGTGGTGAGGCGCGGGACTGGAAAGTCATAGTCGATGGAACTGCACATCTCCTGCGCTCGGGAGCCAGTGATCAATTTGTGCCGCTCGAAGAGAGTCTACCAAAGTCGATTTCCATCTACGACGATTCTGGGTTGAAGCTAGTCGACTCGCCGTTATGGGAGGATGAGAAGAATAACCGAGTCATCTTGTTCTCAGCGGATACCGGTCACATCGTTGCTCGGGGGGCGCTGGCTTCTCCAGACTTAGTTGTTCCGCCTGGACGCTACTGGATGATGTCGCGTTTCGAGCCTCAAGCCGAAGAACTCGAATATTGGCAATTGTCCGATGATCCTGCGCTGTTCCTTCGTTCGTTGACGCTTTCCCCGGGGCAGAAATTCCAGCTTTCACGGGGTAGTGCTTGTTTCCGCATCGGCGCAACCGCTGAGCCGCTGCTTACATGGAACGGACTGAGCTTTACCTCTCAAGATGGGCATCAGGTTTATCGAGCGTTGGGGCTCCTGGTCAATATCCAGGTGCCGGTTGATCAAGTTGCCTTTGATGCACACTTTGAGGCTGACCTGAGTATTGGCCAAGGTGGTGAGCGGAAAACTGTTCCGGTGGCGTTTTCTGAAGACGGGATTGGAATGCTCGATCTGGGCGATATTGCGGCCCGAGCCAAATGGTCTCCTGGTGTGTGGCGTTGTCAAGTTCAATTTCGCAGAGCAGGTGAGGCGCGCTCGGTTGGGAAGCTATCTGGGTTCTGCTGGATTGGTCTCAATGACATTCAACCAGGTCCTAGGTTTGTGCTTAGCGAGGTGCCAAAGAACTTGATGCTTTCCGCATCTGATAACGCGCGATTGGCCTCATCAGAAATTCGTTGTTCGGATGCGGGAAGGCGTTCAGTTCGATTGGTATTTTCCTTGGCCACCCATCGAGAAGCAGCCTTTACGTGGATAGTGCCAGGCGTATTCCTTGAACTATTGGAGTATGACTCGGACCGGCGCGCTATTCGAAAGCCACTCACGGTAGGCACAACCTTGCTTGCATCTGGGCTCTCTAGTGGACAGCTGATCATTAGTTCTACCGACGTTGCGACCATCAAGCTTGGCGGGCTTCAGCGCCATCGAGATTTTGGTCGATCGGGGGCGATGATCCTGCCACTAGGTACGCTGGCGGACCAGATCACCCCCCAGAGCAGCGAACTTGTCTATTGCTCAGAAAAAACGGGCAACCCAATTACGCTGGCTCGTTTGATTCGGCCGCACGAAATTCTGTCATTTACGGTTGAGCCGAAACGTAATCAGACATTGGTGCGGTTCAAGACTGCTGACCCCGTGTCTATGGTTCAGGCACGTCTCGTGAACTTGGTCTCCGGAAATGTCCAGACTGTGTTTGCGGATTTTCTCGAAGAGAAAACCGAGCATAATGCGCGAGAAAAGGTCCAGTTTCTCCAGGCGACAACAGAAGATGGGTATCAGAGCACTGCTGCAATTATTCCAGCGAGGAATCTCGAGGCCGGGCTGTGGATGGCTTCATTTGAGGTTCGACAAACCTCTGGATGGGGGCGTTTGAGCAATGCGCGAGGCGACTATTACACGGTTGGCATTGTCGTTGGCGAAGATCAGGAAATTCTCAGCCATGGGTTCGTTGAGTCCTGTCTGCAGTTGGTCAGCGTAGGAAGTAGCAAGACCATCTTGCAACGTGTTCACGAAGCACTTCAGTATTGCTACGCACCTGAATGTTGGCCAAGTATTAGCTGGCTAGTGCCGCTTTGGCGAAACTTGTTGTCGGATATTGCGACGAGAGGCGATTCTGAAAAGGTGCGGTTATTAGGCTTGGCCACCCATCTGCCTAGTGACGTGTCATCCACTAGTTGGATTCCCCAGGTAACCATTCTGTCGCGACTCCCCATGTTACTGGCTGAGCCAGCCAGTAATTATCTTGCCGCCGATGGTGATGAGTTGCTGACCCGTTCCATGAAAATGCTCGCTGGATTGCCTGCAAGTCTTGCCAATGCGTTCAATGGTGGCGTCCATTTTTCGCTTGCTCTGGCCTTCGGCAATGCGCCGGCAATTGCGACCCAACAGGCACATCCCTCGCTGTTTGATGTCAAGAAATACCATCAAAGCCTTCTCGACAACGATGATCGAGCGTCAGCCTACTTGATTTCCGATGACGACTACGTGCCGGGTGCTGGCGAGTGGCTAGGGCCATTACACAGCCGCTTTGTGAAACATCAGATTGACGAGCGTTGGGCTCGGACGCAGGGAGGTAACGAGCTTCGTCGCGGTCAGGCGATTGGTATGGCTCGGCGTACTGAGCGCTTCGCACGCAAGCTAACGCTCCATGGACAGGCCATGGATTGGATTGCGTCGCCTTGGGAGCCTGAGGCGGACGAATTTACGCCAGATTCGGTACGTGAGCGACTAGACCTCTTGCGGCCTTTGGAGCACTTTATTTCTGCATTTGCATGGCATTGCCGCTTGGAGGCTCGACAGCCTGGCGCATTGAGGAAATTCCTTAACGGGATTGATGAGCCAGGGGTTGATAGTGAGTCCGCACTTGGCTTTTTGCTTCACGTCGGAGAAGCGATGCTGGGCTTTTATCTATTGCTATGGGAGTTCGTGCAACGAGCTGAGTTTGATGCCGCTCCCCGATTTAACCGTATTCCTGCGCACGCATAAGAAAAATGAAAGACACCAATCCGATTGAGCTTGTAGAGAACCTGCGAGCCACTTTGCAGCGTTACATTGGTACAACGCTGCCGGTAAGCCGCCGCTATCCTGTGTTGGCCAAGGCATTTCGAGACGCCATCGCCAGAGAGCCCCTACTCGAAGGGCCTTATGTGGAAGCGCTGCCCGATTTCGAAAAAAGAAGCTCGTTGCGACAGTTGTTGGCTTCTCAAGGGGGCTTCCTGCACGATGCAATGGGGCAATTGCCGCACCAAGACCGTCCCTTGCATAAGCATCAGGCGGAAGCGTTGCAACGCTCGGTTCAGAAAAATGAGAGCCTGTTGGTAGCAACCGGTACGGGTAGTGGCAAAACCGAGTCCTTCCTTTATCCGATTGCACATGCTCTGTTGTCAGATCCGGAACCCGAAAAGCCAGGAGTTCGGGCTCTTCTGATCTACCCGATGAACGCTCTGGCCAATGACCAATTGTTCTACCGGATTGCGCCGCTTTTTGGTCGTTATCTCAAAGATAAGAACATCACCTTCGGGCGCTACACCGGACAGATCAAGGCGAACGCCAATCGAGATGATGAGGAGGCACGCCTGCTCAACAACCGCAAGTTGATGGAGGCGCTGGATTTTCCAGACAAGTTGCCAGAGAACTGGCTGCTGACGCGTGAACAGATGCTGATCACGCCGCCGAAGCTGTTAATCACCAACTATGCGATGTTGGAGCACTTGCTGCTGCTACCCCGGAATGCGCCACTATTTTCGTCGCAATCCTTGCGCATGATCGTTCTCGATGAAATCCATACCTACTCAGGTGCCCAAGCTACGGAGGTGGCTTTTCTCCTGCGCAAGCTAAAAAACAGGTTAGACATCGAAAGGCAGCTTCAGGTTTTTGGTACCAGTGCCAGCCTAGCGGATGGCGAGGAAGCCGACGAAAAACTGATTGAGTTCGCCACGAACCTGTTTGGTGAGCCTGTCCATGGCGTCGTTCGAGGAAAACGTATTGTTCATGCGCGCCTGAGAGAAAGCGCAGATAACTCATTCAGCTACAAAGTGGATGAGTGGATTAGCTTGGGGGCGCTGATCGAGAACTTCTTGAAACAGCCCGACGATGACCAAACGGCGATTGCACTCCAGGATCTGTTGAATGAATCCGGGTTGATCCGGATACAACATTCCCCGCTGGCTGGCGAGTCCTATGGCGCGTATTTTGAGCGCCTCATGGCGAATAACAACGAGATTCGTCGGGTGGCTGAATTACTGGATAGCCAAGGGGTTCGACCTTTCACCGAGCTTGCTCAGCGAGTTTTTGATAGTCCGGTGGAGAACGCTTCGGATTCTGACAAGTACGCTGCGCTTGCCGCCGTCGTGCGCGTAGGAATGATCGCGAAGAGTGATCCAGATAGCTTCCCACTGCTACCTGGCCGTTATCATATCGCCACGAATGGTATTGAAGGCTTGGCGGTCCTTCCTGGGGCTTCTAGCGAGGGATGGACTGATATCAAGGTGGGACGTCAGTTCACCAACGAAAACGGTATTTATTACCCCTTGATGGTGTGTCGTCGTTGTGGCCAGCCTTACGTGGAGGGATTTCTAGATCACGGCCAGTTGAGGAATACACGCTCCGATCAAGATGGCGGAAAGGCCGAACGTAAGGTCTTCTGGCTTGGAACACCTCCGGGTGAGATGGTCGATGATGAATCCGACGAGCAATCGGAGGATACACAGGTACAGCAGTATCCGAAATTTCTGGTCGATACCAAGACGGGGGTGATTGGCGACCGGGAGGGAAGTGTCGCACTTTATGGTATCCAGATTGAGCATGAAGAGGAAGAGCGCGCTTGGTATGTCAAGAAGTGCCCAGCCTGCGGTAGTCGGGCATCCGGGGCTGATGCGGAAATCGTGACGCGAATGCACCCAGGCAATGAAGCACTGGGCAGTGTGGTCACGCAACGAGTCTTGGAGAGCCTTCCTTCCCAGCAGGCCAATTACTACCAACCCAAACCTGCGTACGGTCGCTCTCTTCTGACCTTCTCAGACAATCGACAGGATGCAGCATTTTTTGCGCCGTATTTTGAGCGTACCAGTGGAAATATCGCTTTGCGAAGCGCGATCCATCAGGTTTTGAAAGAACGAACTCAGCCTGTGGATGCACGTTCTTTGGCACGGAACGTATACAAGCTCTGGGCTGAAGATGGTCATCAGCAACCGATCATGCTCGATCAGGACGGAGAAATTCGTCACGATGAGGCGGACGTAATTGAGTTGATTCTCGGTGGAATAGGCGCAGAGTTTTGCACACCCGCTGGTCGTCGAAATTCCTTGGAGGCGCTGGGCGTCGTTCGGATTAGTTACGACCCTGCCAAGATCGCAGAGCTGAAAAGGCGCTTGCAGCCGAATCTACCAAAAATCCTGGCTGACAAGCCACAGCTCCTGGATGCCGTGATTCATGTGCTGCTCGAAAGTATTCGCCGAGAGAAGGCCCTGGCTCGCTTCTATGGAATGGACCTCCGTTCTTCGTTTATTTGGGGGGAGCCTTATGCGGGCCACCGCAGTTTTGAGCTGCAATCTGCCGACCCGCAAATCTCAAATAAGTGGCTACCGCCTGAGCAAGGAAACCGACACAACCGCCGAACGTGGTTTTTGGTTGAGCAATTGAAACTCTCTAGGGCCGAGGCATTTGATTTCCTGCGCCATTTCTGGGAAGTCGCCAAGAGAGCTCCTGTCGAGTTGATGCGAGTGGCGGCGCCGGGGCTTGGCTTAGACGCCGAATGTATTCGATTTCAATCTGCTGTCGAACACACCAAATATGTCTGCAAGAGTTGCGGCCTGACACAGCAGTACGAGGTTTTCGGGAAGTGCTCGGCATTTGGCTGCCATGGCGAACTTGAGACGATTTCCTTCGAAGAATCGGCCAATATTGCTCAGCAGAATCACTATCTGGTCTCCTATGAAGAAACGGAGCACTCGACGGTACGTGCTCGGGAGCATACAGCGTCTTTGTCGACGGACCTGCGCGAAACAATCGAGCGCGAGTTTGCCGAGCGTCAGATCAATGTGCTGAGCTGTACTACCACCATGGAGATGGGGGTTGATCTAGGCGATCTCGAAGCGGTGGTGAATCTAAATGTCCCGCCTGGCATCGCAAACTATCAGCAGCGTACGGGACGTGCCGGGCGGCGGGCGCAGGCAGCGCCATTCTGCGTTACCGTCGCCAAGAACGGTCAGTATGACCAGGCGGTATTTCGAGATTTCAGGAACTACCTTGGTTCATCGCCTGGTATACCCTTTGTGCATCTTGAGAACGCTGAACTGTTTTGGCGTCACCAAGAATCGATCTTGCTGGCTCATTTCTTAAGGTCGAACCTACTCGATAAGACGGTCAATGCGCCATCGCTGAAGCATTTGTTCGGAGACCGGTTTGGTCCAGATGAACTTAAAGCCTTCCGCGAAAAAACGCTTGCCTGGGTTGAGAGCAAAGAGGGGCATTCCGCACTTGGCGAGGCGGAAGCTCTCCGTGACAAACTCCCTGCACAATATCGGGCGATCGGCTCTGCCGGCGCCTATCTTCAGCAAAAATTCGTCTCATCCCTTTCCGAGTTCGCAGCAGAAGTTAGCGAGCGCTGGGCTAAGTACGAAGAGAAGGTCATCTTCTTCAGGGATCAAAATGAGCTTAGCAAGGGTGCTCACTGGCAGAAGATGCAGGAGAAATTCCTTGATCAATTCTTGGTCACGCAGCTTTCTGCGCGAGGCCAGATACCAACCTACAGTTTCCCGGTTCATTCCCTTTCGCTAGAAGTCGTTCGGGAACAGCGTGGCAATGCCTATTCCTTTGGCGATGCCGAGGTGGAACTCAATCGCGATGCAAGTTTGGGTATCAGTGAATACGCGCCAGGTGCCGAAGTCGTGGCCAATGGCCGCATCTGGAGCAGTGAGGGGCTGGCTTTTTATCCTAAGCAATTCATGCCCGAGCGCTGGTACGTGGCCTGCCGCGAGTGCTTCCATGTCGATGTGGCCGATACCAAGGAGGAACTCCCTCCTGCTTGTAGTAACTGCGGCTCTTCGGATGGACGAATGAAGCGGATGTTTATCGAACCGAAAGGCTTCGTGACTTCCTACGCAAACCGTAAGGGGCGCGACCCCGGAACGTCGCGTCGTCGTGTCAAACCGGCAGACGAAGCAAGATTGATCGCCTCACCACGGGAGGACCAGTTCGAAGAAACCGGCCTGTCATTCCTGAGCACATCTGTGCTTCGCGCTAATGGTGCGGGAGAAAGTGGCCTACGTGGAACCATGTTCATCGCGAACAGGGGAAGCTTTGGCGACGGATATTTGAGGTGCGGCATCTGTAATTACACTATCGCAAAGCCGCCGTCCCCCAAGCCTGCTGACGGGAAAAAAGTACCACCTGCAAATGCGCGGAAATTTCCGCACAAAGACCCGATGACGGGTTCACCCTGTCGTAACGATACCTTGGCGTTCCCGTTGGATTTGGTGCATCAGTTCGATACCGACGTCCGTATCTATCGCTTCATGGAGCCTCTGCCGACACCGCCTAACGACGAGGTTTCACCCAGAGCCTTTGCCGAGCGGGTTGCGCGAACGATTGCAGAAGCGGCACGTTTTGCACTTGCTAGCATACTTGATACACAAGCCTCCGTAATTCGCGCAACGTACCGCCTGATTGGAAGCGCAGGTAACTTCTTTGAAGTCATCCTATACGATGGTGTCCCTGGTGGTGCCGGTTACTGTATCAAGGCAGGAGAGCCTGGGTACGGGCACGCCAAGTTGCTTGAGTTGATGCGTGAGCGGCTCGAATGCAAGGCTGGGTGCTCGAATGGATGTCGGCAATGTCTTTGCGATTACTCGAACCAGCGTTATTGGGATGGTTTCGAGCGTGAGGCCGCGCTGGATTGGTTGCGAGGTCTTAGTGGCGAAGGTACTAGGGCCGATGTAGGGCCATATCAACCTTGGAGAAATCCGAGCCTGGCTGCTTTGGATGAGCGTCTTTCTAACCATGATGAGGTGTATCTCCTAGCCCGCAATCTGGCGAGTTCTGGGGTTATTGACGATGCATCTCTGGCCTTAATCATCAAATGGCTACAGGCAGGAAAGAAAGTTAAGCTGATTCTGTCTGACGAGTTGCCGAGGCGGCCGATAGTTTCCAAGGTACTGGAAGCCTATCAATTGCTTAATCCTTATGTACTTAAGGGGGCGTTGACGATATTGCGGCTTGGGAAAGCACAGCGTTCGGCTTGGGTCAGTATTCCTCGGGTGTTTGCAACGCCAGCCGAGGGAGCGCCGTTGTTCAAGGCTATATTCCCATGTGCCTCCCTGCTAGATGGCATCATTCCCGGTCATGTGATGGTCGGAGCCATGGACTCCGCACTTCAACGAGAACTGGGGGGCATTCTCGGCCAGTGCGAGACGTTGCCGAGCGACAGCCTCAAGGAAGGTGAAAGGCTGGAGTTATTCGAGTACAAGGAGGATCAGCGGCGAGATCTGAAAATGCTATTCCAGTCACTCGCAGGAGCCGAGGTACTCAAACTCAATATCAGCGATCCGTTCTGTGGAGCTAAGCGTCATCGTTCAACTCTCAAGCGGTTCTTGAGTGAAGTGCTCACCATTCCTAAGTCAGTTGGCTCGGTTGAGGTATTTTGTCGAGAAGCGCGTGCCGATGACGATCACTATGAGCATAGGTTCCATGTAAAGGCGGCGATCGAAGATTTATTGGAGGAATTCGGGCTTCGGAACATCGAGGTTGCCGTACAGGACAATAAGACTCCAGCCCGAGTTTTTCACGATCGAGAAATTGTTGTAGAAATCATGGCAGCTGACGGAGCGACCACACAAGAACGCTATTTCCTGACTGGCGGCTTGGATTACCTCATGAACCCTCGTTCTGATACGAAGGTTTTTAGGTATTGGGTGGGCATGTGAAGTCGTCCGAACTGTATCCTGTGACTTTGGGTCGGCAGGTGAATTCGCCGAATCGGTAAGCTGCCTTCAGCGCGATCTTCGGCTGAACGGCAGTTGACCGGTGCATTACCGCCCGACATTTCCAACCAGGCCAACGACTGCTCAGGCCGAGTTCCTGACGAAAGGGCGATAATGTCAAAAGAGTGGGGCAGGGGGACGCCTCAATTCCCGCATCGCGGCCTTGTTGCGGAGCTCCACATAACGCCGAGCAGCAGTAGTTCCTGACCTTTGTACTGTTGAGCAGAGTGCATATTTCCTGACGCGCTTCGCTTGTCACCTGGGCGATTCGTTCCGAATCACCCAGGCAGATGTAAACAATTGGTAGCATGGACCTATACTGTTTACGAAATATTGATTTTATAGGGGTCTGGATGGTAATTATCGCCATGAAATATATGGTAATATGTGACTTGTTTACACACACCTGTTCCACGCAACCGTTCTAAGACACGTCGGTAAAGAAAGCAGACAAAGCCCGGAGGCTGTTATGGTCTCCGGGCTTTTCCTTTCCGGTGGCGCGACGCGGCGGCGTCGGGCTAGACTTGGATCGTGCCGCCTGCCGAGCGGGGGGCGCAACGACTCAACGAACCGGAAGAGCAACAGCATGACCGACAGAGAAACTGCTGCGAGCAAGCACGCGCTTGCCACCCGTGCCATCCACGCCGGGCAGACGCCTGATCCGAGCACCGGCGCTGTCATCACCCCGATCTACGCCAATTCCACGTATCTGCATGAAAGCCCCGGCGTGCACAAGGGGCTGGACTACGGACGTTCGCACAACCCGACGCGCTGGGCGCTCGAACGCTGCGTCGCGGACCTTGAGGGCGGCGCGCAGGGTTTTGCCTTCGCGTCCGGCATGGCCGCCATCGCGACGATTCTGGAACTGGTCGAAGCCGGCTCGCACGTCATCGCTGGCGACGACCTCTACGGCGGCACCTTCCGCCTGATGGACAAGGTACGCCGGCAGAGTGCCGGGCTGACCTTCAGCTATGTCGACCTCGCCGATCCCGCCGCCGTCGTCGCGGCGATCCGTCCGGAAACGCGGATGATCCTGGTCGAGACGCCGACCAATCCCTTGCTCAAGCTCGTCGACCTCGAAGCGATCGCCGCGCTCTGCCGCCGCCACAACCTGATCGCCGTCGCCGACAACACCTTCGCCTCGCCGTGGATCCAGCGGCCGCTCGAACTCGGCTTCGATGTCGTCATGCACTCGACGACCAAGTACCTGAACGGCCATTCCGACGTGATCGGCGGCATCGCCGTGGTCAGCGGCGACGAACGCAATGCCGCCCTGCGCGAACGGCTCGCCTTCCTGCACAACGCCATCGGTTCGATCGCCGGACCGTTCGACAGCTTCCTCGTCCTGCGCGGCATCAAGACGCTCGATTTGAGAATGCGCCGCCATTGCGAGAACGCGCTCGAACTCTCCGGCTGGCTGGAAGGGCATCCGAAGGTGCGGCAGGTGCGCTATCCCGGCCTGAAGTCCCACCCGCAGCACGAACTCGCTCAGCGCCAGATGCGCGGCTTCGGCGGAATCATCACCTTCGATCTCGCCGCCGATCTGGCTGGCACCGTACGCTTCCTTGAGGGCTGCGAGCTGATCACGCTCGGCGAGAGTCTCGGCGGCGTCGAGAGCCTGATCGAGCATCCGGCGATCATGACGCATGCCAGCATCCCGGCGGAACTGCGCGCGCAGGTCGGCATCACCGATTCGCTCGTCCGCCTCTCGGTCGGCGTCGAGGACGTCGCCGACCTGCGCCGGGATCTCGAGCTGGCGTTCGCGAAGGTCTGACGAACGGCGGGACTACTTGCCGAGCCCCTTCTTCTTGAGCTCGCTTTCGAAGTTGTCGCGCGTAATCAGCACCGTGTCGGCCACCTCGACGAACTTCGGTGGTTCGACATTCTTGGCGACCCAGTTGTAGAGCATCTCTATGCTCTTGTAACCATGCACATCAGGGCTTGGCAGCATCGATCCGTAGAAGCCGGTCGGTTCGTCCTTTGACAGTTCGCCGACTGCGTCCACGCCGTTGATACCGACGCCGATGACGTTCTCGGCCTTGTAGCCGTGCTCCTCGGTGGCGCGGACGCCGCCGAGGACGGTGTTGTCGTTCATGCCGGCGATGACCCAGTTCTTGAACTTCTTCGTCTCCAGGAAAGCCTTCGCTGCCGCCTGGGCGCCCGGGATGTCGTTGGTTTCCGTCGGCGTGCTGAAGATGTTTGCCGCATGAAAGCCGCCGACGCGCAGCGCCGTCGTGGCGCCGTCGGTACGCAGGCGTGCGGTTTCGAGTCCCTCGGCGGTAATGATGAGGGCGCCCGATTCGGAGGGTTTCCAGCCGCGCCGACGCATTTCCTTGAGCATTTCCTGACCCTGTCGATCGCCGATCTTGCGCGCGGCCATCATCATCAGCGGGACGTCGTCCATGAACAGCCCCATCTTGTCCTGCAGTCGATCGTCGACAGTGACGACGCGCAAGTTCAGGCTCGTGGCCTTCTCCATGATCGCCGTGCCGAGTTTCGGGTCCGGCGCGCAGATGACGAAGCCCTTGGCGCCCTCGGAAGCCAGCTTGTCGATCGCCGCCATCGTCTTGTCGCCGTCGGGTACGCCGATCTTGATCACGTCGAAGCCGAGATCCTTGCCGGCTTTCTCGGCATACGCCCATTCCGTCTGGAACCAGGCTTCTTCCGGTTGTTTGACGAGATAACCAAGCTTGATCCGTTCGGCTGCGAAGGCCGAGCCGAGGGTAGCGGTGATGACGCAGGCGAGCGCCAGTTTCCTGATTCGATTGACCATTGTTTTCCCCGATAGTGTTTTGTTGTGGATCGCCCGAACCGTCTATTGATGGGCAATCGCCTCAATACTGCCATAGCGGTTTTGTGTGATTCATTTGCTACGGACCATAGGGCACGTTTGTCCATAACATCGGCGATGGCGGACAAACGCTTCGGCGCGCACAACAGCCCTGAAATGGAACAAAATTTCGATTGACTCATGCAATCAACAGACTATCGTCATATATATTGCGCATTTTGGCGTTCAGAATTCTTGTAGGGAGATTTTTCGATGATGAAGTACAAGGAAACCATCGAGCAGAGCGCCGAGTACCTGCGGCTTGCCCTGCCGCTGATGTCGCGCCAGGCCGCCGCGCTGCATCCGGTCAGCTATGGCATCTGGTACGAGTACGTTGCCGGCTTCAACCGGCCGCTGCGCAACGCCATCGACGAACTGACCCGCGATGGTAAGGTGCTCGATGAGGCGTTGACGTCGGAACTCTTTCGCACGCATATCGCGGAGCTGGACGAGCAGACGGCGCATCGTGTCGCGACCGGTTTCCGCAAGGTGATGGCCGAGGTTTCGCAGGACGCGGCCGATGCCGGCGAGCACGCCAGCCGCTTCGGCAATGCACTGGAACAATGGAGCGAAGGCCTGGGGAACGAAGCCGCCGCGTCGGCCGTCGGCAGCGGTATCGGCCAGCTGTTGTCAGGCACGCGCGAAATGCAGGGGGCGATCGCGACCTTGCAGCAGCGCCTCGACGCGAGCCGGGTCGAGATCGAAAGGCTGCAGCAGGAGGTCAACCGGGCACGCGAGGCGGCGCTGGCCGATGAGCTGACCGGGCTGACCAACCGCCGCGGATTCGATCTGGCGCTATCCGCCTGCCTTGCCGCGGAAGCGGCAAACACAGAGGGTACCTGCCTGTTGCTTGCGGACATCGATCATTTCAAGCAGGTCAACGACACCTACGGACATCTCGTCGGCGACAAGGTGTTGCGGGCCGTCGCGCAAATCCTGAAGGCGAGCGTCAAGGGCAAGGATACGGCGGCGCGTTTCGGCGGCGAGGAGTTCGTCGTGCTTCTTCCGGATACCAGTGTCGACGGCGCGCAGGCGCTTGCGGAGAAACTGCGCTCGACGATCGAACGCAGCCGGATTCGCCGTTCCGACAATCAGCAGGAGATTGCGCAGATTACCGTCTCGTTTGGCATTGCCAGCTACCGCTCGGGGGAATCGGCGAACGATTTCGTCTCGCGCGTCGACAGTGCGCTGTACATCTCGAAGCGCCTCGGGCGCAACCGGGTGACGCTTGCGTCCGAGCAGCAAGCGCGAAGCTGGGCCAGCTGATCCAGCTCCCCGCTTACGGGGCGCAGGCAGACGCTGCGCACGCCGGCCCCGCTTGCCAGCCGATGTCGTGCAGTGCGGGCTGCTCGCCAGTCTTGTGCACCGTGTCCAGCGAGAAGCCCGAGAGAAATGCGTCGAGCGCGGCTGCTGATAACGGGCGGCTGAACAGATAGCCCTGCATTTCGTTACACCCGAGCCGACTGAGCGTTTGCCGCTGCATTTCCGTTTCGACGCCTTCAGCCAGGATGTTCAGGTTGAAACTCTTGGCAATCCCGAGAATGGCCTGAATGATCGCCGTCGAGTCGTCGCTGGCGCGCAGGTCGCGCACGAAGGACTGGTCGATCTTGATGCGACTGATCGAGAATCGTCGCAAGTAGTTGAGCGACGAGTAGCGCGTGCCGAAGTCGTCGATGGCCACCAGCAGGCCGGCGTTGCGCAGTTGCCTGACCTTGGTGATGACACTTTCGGCGTCCTTCATCAAGAGATGCTCGGTAATCTCGATTTCGACAGCGTCATGCGGAATAGCATGCTGATCGAGCGGCGTGATGATGCGTTCAACGAGGTCGTCACGCTCGAACTCGGCGGGCGAAATGTTGATCCCCAGTTTCAGGTCGCGATGACCGTGTTGGCGCAACTTCTTGAGTTCGGCACAACCGGCCTGCAGGACCCAGTCGCTGATCGAAACGATCATCCCGGTTTCCTCGGCGAGCGAAATGAATTCGTCCGAAGAAATCAACCCCTGCACGGGGTGGTGCCAGCGGATCAATGCCTCGATGCCGACGACCCGGCCGCGCGAGACGCAGACCTGCGGCTGAAAGTGCAGCTCGAACTGTGAGCCGTCCTTGAGAGCCTCGCGCAAGTCGTTTTCCAGCGAGATGCGCTCGACGTGCGCGGTGTTCATCGACGGCTTGAACTGAAGGAAACCATTCTTCCCCTGCGCCTTGGCCTGGTACATGGCGATGTCGGCGTTACGGATCAGGATGTTCGATGCCTCGCCGTCCTCCGGGTAGATCGCGATGCCGATGCTCGCCGTCGCGACGAAATCGCGTGCGCCGACGGAGAAGGGGCGTCGCAGTTCGGTCAGTATTTTCCGGGCGATAACGAACACATCGTCCGGCGTGTTGATGTCGGGCAGTAAGACAGTGAACTCGTCGCCGCCCTGGCGGGCCAGCGTGTCGCCGGAGCGCAGGCAAGCACGGACGCGCTGGGCGAATTCCTTCAACAGGACGTCGCCTTCCTGATGGCCGTAGGTGTCGTTGATCAGTTTGAAGCGATCGATGTCGAGGAACATGACGCCGATGCGCTGGTTCCGGCGCTTGGCCTGAGTCACCGCGAGCTGCAGGCGATCCGTGAACAGCGTCCGGTTGGGCAGTTCGGTCAAGAGGTCGTGGAAGGCCTGGAAGGCGATGGTTTCTTCGGCACGTTTGCGGTCGGTGATGTCGCGCGCCACGCCCGAGGTGCCGATGAAGCGGTGCTTGGGCGCGGCGTCCTGCGCATAGACACCCTGCGAGCTGAGAATCGCGACGACCATCCGGTTGTCGAAATGGCGCGTGCCCTGCTGCTTGTTCTTCAGCCGGACCTCGAAATTGATCGTGGCACGCTCGCCGATGCGGCGCTCGTTGAAGGCGTAGTGCGCGCGCTCCATATCGTCCTCGTGGACGATGACCGAATAGTGCTGATCGATGAGTTCTTCTGGCTTGAAACCAAGCAAGGTCTCGACGCGCGGATTGACGAAGACGAAGTGCCCGCGGTTATCGACGGTGTAGATCAGGTCCGGTGACTGCTCGACCAGGAAGCGGTGCAGGCGCTCGGATTGCTCAAGCTGCGTCGTCATGAACGCGTGCTCCGCTTCCATGCGCCGGCGGTGAAGTGCGCGCTCGACGGCCTGGATCAGGTCGTCCGGGTCGCAATGCTTGCGGATGAACTCGAAGGCACCGCGCCGCAGTGCATGGATCGCAGAGTCGATCGATTCGTCGGCGCTGAACACGATTACAGAGGTGGCAATCTGGTTGCGTACCATCCACTCCATGATCTCGACGCCGCCGATGTCGGGCAGCATCAGGTCGAGGACGACGACATCGATGTCGCGTTGATCGAGGCGCAGGATGGCGTCCCGGCCGGTGCCGCTCTCTTCGATGATCCGGCCATTGCCGTTGAGCAGTGACCGATAGGCGCGACGGAACAGGGGTTCGTCATCGACGATCAGGATGCGCTGCGGCGCCATCGTTGCGGCACTCGGCACCATGGCCTCGCCGCCAAAGATCATGTTCATTTTTCTGCCGCTCCCTCTTGCAGAGATGACCGTTCGCCTGCGCTCGATGCCCCCGATTCTGCGATGTCGGTTTTCGGGAAAAGCAGGGCGATGCAGGTTCCTTTTTCTTTCTGGCTGAGGCAGATCACCTCGATTCCCTGTTGGCGGGCCAGTTCGCCAACGATGGGCAGACCCATGCCGCGCGCGCCGGCGCCGGCGGCGTCGGCCGGTAGGTGGATGGCGCGCATGGCGTTTTCCGACATGCCCGGTCCGTTGTCGTGCATGCAGATCTGAATGAAGGTCTGACCGTTGTGGATCACGTGGTCGGTCAGGGATATGGTCAGCTGATGTCCCGCGCTCAAGGCCTCCGAGGCGTTCTTCCAGAGGTTCAGGAGCATCTGCTTCAAGCTGTCACGCTCGCAGGTGACCTTCAGGGAGGTTTCCGGGAGATCGGTTTCGACCAGGACTCCCTTGGTCTTGAACAGCGTGTCGCCGTAGAGCAGGAGAAGTTCGCGGATCAGGTCGCCCGGGTCGATGGTGCCCGCTGTCTGATCCTTGGGGATTTCACTCATGCGGTGCACGATGCTCGCGACACGGTCGATTTCTTCCGCCAGAATCTCCAACTCCTGGCGTACGCCGGTCTCGTCAGGGAGTTTCCGGTCGAGGATCTTCAGGTAGCTCTTGATGATGCCGAGGGGGTTGGCGGCTTCATGCACGACGCGCCGCGCCTGGCGCGTGAAGCGACTGGCCGCTTCCTGATCAGCCTGACGGCGATAGCTCTTGGCCTCGCGCAGGGCTTCAAGGCTGAGCGCCGCGATCTTGCCGAAGTTGAGCAGCCACGGCAGGCGGCGGGTGAGACGTCCATACTGGTTGGCGCTCAAGCCGCTGACGATGACGCCGACGGTACGGCGGCGCGCGACCATGGGGATGCAAAGCAGTCCTTCGCTCGAAAAGGCGCGCGCGAACTGCAGGTCGATCAGCGAATTCCGCCCGATGATCGGGTCGGCGAATGAACTGCAGATATCCTGGCGAACGGCCGCTGCGCCGGCCAGCGAACGCTGTTCTTCGAGCGGAATCTCGACCTGCCGGAAAATCACCGGCTGCCCGCCGATGTTCTTGCCCGATAGTTTGCCATCGCCCGCGTCGGCCAGCAGGAAGCCGGTGCGCGGCAGGTCGAACAGGATGCGCGCCGACTCCCTGAGCGACAGAAGGATCTCGGCGTCGCTTTCGAGCGCGAACAGATCCTGCTGCAAGGGTTGTAGCAACGCCATGCCGCCCAGCATCTCGACGATCGCGGATTCGGCGCCGTCGGCTTCGGACGCACGCCTGGGCGGAGTCGCGGGGCCATCCCAGATGCGGAGCGCAGTGAGGTTGACCGGCAGGCGCAGATTGAGCGCTTCGCCGATCATCCGCGTTCTTTGTTCGGCCTCGTCACGCAGCGTCGCCAGGTCTTCCCGCTCGCCCGGGCCAAACATCGTCTGTTCCAGCGCCAGCGTTTCGTCCGAAACCTGTTCGTTTGCCGAAAGCGTGTGCGCCAGCCAGACAATCTGCGGCAAGGTCGTCGCGGTGACGATCTCCTCGGGCGTGGCATGATGAAAGAGAATGCCATCGGCAAAGATCGTGTCCAGCTTCCACTTGTCCGTAAGCCACGTTCCGACCTCGCCGTGATGTACGCCGAACTGCTCGATCTCGTGCGCGCAAAGCGAAGGTTCGTCGTGGCTGCGTGCGAGGAGATCGGCGTACGGTTGGCCGATGGCGGAGAGCAGGATTAACTCGCCGACGTCATGCAGCAGACCGGCGAGATAGGCTTCTTCCGGTCGCGGGTAGTTGACCGACGACGCGAGATTGCGCGAAAGCTCTGCGACCATCAGCGAGTGGCCCCAGAACGCCTCGAGATCAGGCATGGTCTGGCCAGCGCTGCGATCGAACAGGCGCTGGATCGACAGACAGGTGGCGATCGAGCGCACCAGGCGTGTGCCGAGCGCGACCAGGCAGTTGTCGAGACTGTTCAATTCGCGACCACGGCGCAGTGCCGGCGAGTTCGCGGCGGTGAGAACGCGCGCGGCCAAGCCCGCATCGTGCCCGACCAGCGCGGCGAGTTCAGTCATCGTCGAGCGGTCGTCGTCGACCAGATGCATCAAACGCAGGAGAACTTGCGGCGGTGAGGGAATCCTGCCTGACTCAATGGCATGGACGATCGGCTCGGGTAGATTACGCATCAACGCCTCTACTTCCCTCTTCTTGGCCTTCGTAACGACGGATATCGGAGGGGCAGGCCGCTCATCAGGCAACGCGATCAACCACCTGCCGGCGCTGATAATGAATCCCTGGACCGATATATGCGTTGGATACTACTACGCATATATCGTGTATTCAATTACTTAAGTGATAGTTTTCAGGGATTGTTGCAGGTTTGGTCCGTGCCAGGCGAATGGCATGGCTCGTTGCGACGCTGCTGGCGTTCTCCGGCTATGCTCGGCGTGGCCTTGACCTCGGGTGCGTGAGCGATCACTAATAGCGGCTTTGATCGCCTTGGTCGATCAGCATTTTTTCAGTCGGAAACACAACATGATCATTATTCTCGGCGCCATGGACAGCGAGATCGACGAATTCCTGTCCCGGCTTGAAAATCGCCAGGAAATCCATTGGAACGGCTTCACCCAGCATCGTGGCCGGCTCGAAGGGCTGGAGGTGCTGGTCAGCAAGAGCGGCGTCGGCAAGGTGATGTCGGCGATGGTCACGCAGCACCTGATCGATCGCTGGCAGCCGCAAGCCGTCATCTTCACCGGGCTGGCCGGCAGTCTGCGGCCGCACATCGAGATCGGCGACACGCTGCTCGCCTGTGATCTGGTACAGCACGATCTGGAGTCGGTCGCCCTGAATCTGCCGCGCGGGCAGGTGCCGTTCTCGGATCACCGCTTCGTGCCCGCAAATCCCGTCCTGCTCGAACTGGCCGCCGGTTTTCAACCCGCCTGCGGTCGCCTGCATCAGGGGCGGATCTGTACCGGCGACCAGTTCATCACCTATCGCGAGATGAACAGCCACGCCTATCTGACGGAAGAGCTGGAGGGCGACGGGGTGGAGATGGAAGGCGCGAGTGTGGCGCTTGTGTGCAGCGTCAATCGCGTGCCTTTCCTTGTTGCGCGCACCATCTCGGATCGCGCCGACGAAGACGCGGCGACCAACTTCGAGGCTTTCCTGCCGCAGGCGAGCCGGAACAGCCTCGATCTCGTGCGTTATTTGCTGCGCGAGATGGCGCAGGTGGATCTGGGCGAGAACTGATCGGGCGGCGCTTGCTTCCGATCAGCGGCCTTTTTCGCCTACGCGGCTTCGACGATCTCGAAGTCGTGCGTGATCTTCGCGGTCTCGCCGAGCATGATCGACGCTGAGCAGTATTTTTCCTTCGACAGATTGATCGCGCGCGTGACGACTTCCGGCTTCAGCCCCTTGCCGGTAATGCGGAAGTGGAAGTGGATGTGCGTGAACACCTTCGGATCGGTGTCGGCGCGTTCGGCGCTAAGGCTGACTTCGCAGCCGGTCACCGCGTGCCGTCCCTTCTTGAGGATGGCGACGACGTCGAAAGCGGTACAGCCGCCCGTCCCGGCCAGCAGCAGTTCCATCGGCCGCGGCGCCATGTTGCGACCGCCGGCTTCCGGCGCACCGTCCATCAGCACCGCGTGGTTGCTACCGGTTTCGGCAAGAAACGACATCCCGCCTTCGATCCATTTGACTTTACATTCCATGCAGTTCTCTCGTTTCGCGTTTTCTTGTAGGGTTGTTTGCTTCGTGCCAGCCGCGACCGACGCGGCGAGTTGCGGATTGTTGCGATTGTACCGATTGTGCCGGGGCCATCCGCCGGTGGGTTGAAATGACAGATAAAGCGAAAGAACGTTCAGTGTGCGTAAGTGAAGACCGGGGTCGCCATGACCAAAGCTGATTTTGCCGCGCTCGACGCCGCCGGCCTCAACCTGCACGCCGTGTTCGCACTCGACCAGTTGCCCGACGCGTTGCGCGACGCATTGCACAATGAATGCGATCCGGCGCGGCGCTACTCGCAACTGATCCTCATCGGCAACGGTGGTCGCGCGTTGTGGCAGGCGATCCAGCGCGAAGGCGTGCGATCGGCCGATCCGATTGACGACTTCAGCGTATGCAAGGTTGGACGATGGCTGGCTGAGCAGGCGAGCGGGCGGCTCTACGAGATCGTCTATCCCGGCGAGCGCCTTATCGGACTGCAGACGCTAGGCGAACGCGCCGGCTGGCATTTCGCCTCGCCGTTCATGGTCGGCATCAACGAATGCTGGGGAACATGGTTCGCCTACCGTGTGGCCGTGCTCGCCGATACCGACTTCGAGCCGACCCGGCCGGTACCCGGCGAATCGCCTTGCACGCCTTGCCGGTCGAGGCCTTGCGTCACGGCATGTCCGGGCAAGGCGATCGAAAACCGCGGATTCAGCCTCGCAAACTGCGTGCGCTATCGTTTGTGCAACGATTCCGCGTGCCGAACGACCTGCGTGGCGCGTCTTGCCTGCCCCGTGCGTGCCGAGCATCGTTACGACGATGACCAGATTCGCCACGCCTACGCGATTTCGCTGCACGTCATCGAGCAGTACCAGGGTGGGAAAACCTGATAAGCAAATAAGAATTTCATCGTTTGGGGTGCAGGGAAGATTCCCTAGACTCGGGTCACCATCACCCGATCAGGAGTTTTCCCGTGGATTTCAAGACCGTCTATCGCGCGGCCGCAGTGGCCATTGCGCTCTCCGCTTTCCAACTGCCCGCCCACGCCGACGTTTCGCTGCTCAACGTCTCCTACGACCCGACGCGCGAGCTCTACCAGGATTACAACGCCGCCTTCACCAAGCACTGGAAGGCGACGAACAACGAAGTCGTCACCGTCAGGCAGGCGCACGGTGGGTCCGGCAAGCAGGCGAGGGCCGTGATCGACGGGCTGGGGGCCGACGTCGTGACGCTCGCTCTTGGTTACGACGTTAGCGCGCTCGCCGAGAAGCAGCTGATCCCGGCTGACTGGCAAAAGCGCCTGCCGCACAACGCCGCGCCCTACACCTCGACCATCGTTTTCCTCGTGCGCAAGGGCAACCCGAAGCAGATCAAGGACTGGAACGATCTGGCCAAGCCGGGCATCGGCGTCATCACTCCGAACCCCAAGACCTCCGGCGGTGCCCGCTGGAACTACCTCGCTGCCTGGGCCTATGCCCTGAAGCAACCCGGTGGCAATGACGAGAAAGCCAAGGCGTTCGTCGGCAACATCTTCAAGAACGTCAAAGTCCTTGATTCAGGAGCGCGTGGATCGACCACAACTTTCACCGAACGCGGCATCGGCGATGTGCTGCTCGCCTGGGAGAACGAGGCTTATCTGGCGGTCAAGGAACTCGGCCCGGACAAATTCGACATCGTTACCCCGTCGCTCTCGATCCTTGCCGAACCGCCGGTCTCGGTCGTCGACAAGGTGGTCGACAAGAAAGGCACGCGCGCGGTCGCCGAAGCCTATCTGCAATACCTCTATTCGCCGGAAGGGCAGGAGATCGCCGCCAGGCACTACTACCGCCCGCGCGACGCCAAGGTCGCCGAGAAGTACGCGCAGCAGTTTGCCAAGGTCAATCTGATCACCATCGACGAGGTCTTCGGTGGTTGGGAGAAGGCGCAGAAGACGCACTTCGCCGACGGCGGGACCTTCGACCAGATCTTCGAGCCGGGCAGAAGGTAGCGCAGCCCCGTGGGGGGCACTTATTGCCAGCCGGTCTAACGATTGAAGCATTCGGTATTTCCGCGCCGAATGCCGCCGGCCTACACTCGGTCCAGAACTCAATGCAGCCCCCTTGGCCCGAAGAAATGAACTTCCAGCAACTGCGCATCATCCGCGAAACGGTCCGCCAGGATTTCAACCTGACGACCGTCGCCAGCACGCTATTCACGTCGCAGCCCGGCGTCTCCAAACACATCAAGGACCTTGAGGACGAGCTCGGCATCGAGATATTCGTCCGCCGCGGCAAGCGCCTGCTCGGCCTCACAGAACCGGGCAAGGAGCTACTGGCCGTCGTTGAGCGCATTCTGCTCGACGTCCAGAACGCACGCAGCATCGCCGACCACTTCTCGAACCGCGAAACCGGCAACCTTGTAATCGCTACTACACACACCCAAGCGCGTTATGCGCTCCCGGATGTGATCAAGCGCTTCAAGGCCGCCTACCCGAAAGTGCACCTCGTCCTGTACCAGGGCAGTCCGCGTGAAATCGCCGAATTGCTGACCGCCGGCGAAGCCGACATCGCCATCGCCACCGAATGGCTGAACAACGTACCCGAAATCGCCACCTTCCCGTACTACACCTGGCACCACGCGGTGATTGTCCCGCGCGATCATCCGCTGACACGGCTCGCCGCGCCGACACTGGCCGACATCGCCGACTACCCGATCGTCACCTATCACGAAGGCTTCACCGGCCGGACGAATATCGACCGCACTTTCGCCGAAGCCGGGCTCGTCCCCGACATCGTGCTCTCGGCGATCGACGCCGACGTGATCAAGACCTACGTCGATGTCGGGCTCGGCATCGGCATCATCGCTTCAATGGCGTATCACCCGGAACGCGATATCAACCTTGTGCGCATTGACGTACCGGATCTGTTTCAGCCGAACACAACACGTTTCGCCATACGCCGTGGCGTCTATTTGCGCGACTACGCCTACGACTTCATCTTTCGGTTGGTCCCGGGACTCAACGCAGAGCGCATCGCCGAGGCGCTGCGCAAGGAAGTGGTGGGGCGCGAGGATTTCGTGATTTAGGGTAGTGCTGATTTACTGAAAAATTCGTCATTCCGGCGAATGCCGGAATCCAGAAGATGCAACGAACTGGACCCCGGCGCTCACCGGGGCGACGAGTATTTCAGCGTTTCCTTAGTCCGAGGACTCCGCGTAGCACGCCAGCGCCCGGCGCAGCCCTTCGCTGACGTTGCTGTTGCCGATCCGCTCCGCCTTGGCGAAACTCTCCGCGTCGAGAGTCAACTGGACCCGCGTGCCGCGCTTGCCGCGTCTTCCACCATTCTCGGCCAACTTGCGTGGCGCCGTTGCTGAAACGCTGAACCACGGACTCGCGGAGTCGCCGGCGATTTCGCGCCACTCGGCCGTGATGCCCTTGGTTTTCCACCGACATTCGACGATGGAATTGGAAATGCGCGAGAGCGCCTGGCGCTCCGTGAATTCCGCCGAATACGCCTGCAGGAATTCAAATGAATCACTGTACTCGTTCATTGAAGGTTTGATGCTGAGTTGCCGGATAACGCGCTCAAGCCGGTTTCTGCACTGCGGCGATTGGCGCCAAGGGTTGCTGCGTGAAGTCATGGGCAACGCCCGCATGGTTGTGCTCCGCCGACGCTGTTCCTTGCAGCGGGCACGGAATATAAGGCAAATCCTCTTGTTCCGGGTACCCGGATCACGGGAAACGCCGAATGCCGAGGCGCAAGCGGCCACGCGCCCGCTTGTTGCCCGTGCTTGTTCGACCGCCAAAGCCCGGCTTTCTGCTAGACAACCTTGAAATAGGCCACCTGCTCGCGCAGCTTCTGAGCCATTTCCTGCAGGCGCAGGGCATTCTCGGCATTGTCGTGCATTGTGCTGTTGGTCTGGTCGGTCATTTCGGCAACCTGGGCGACGTTCTGGGCGATCTCGTTCGCCGCGTTCACCTGGGCGCGAGTTGCGCTCGCAACTTCGATCGCCCGATTCCTCGATTGCGCCGCTTCGTTTGCGATCTGGCTGAGCATGCCGGCGACGTCGTTGACCTTCTGCAGTCCGTCTTTCATCTTTGGGGCGGCAGCCTGCATTCCCTCCACGGTTTGTTGCGTTTCCTCCTGGATCAACGAAACCACGGCGGCAATTTCATTCGTCGCCTTGGCAGTTCGTTCGGCGAGCTTGCGCACTTCATCCGCGACGACGGCGAAGCCGCGACCTTGCTCGCCGGCGCGCGCCGCCTCGATGGCCGCATTGAGCGCAAGCAGGTTGGTCTGATCGGCGATTTCGCGGATGACGCTGGCGATGCCGCCAACTTCCGACGAGCGCTTGACCAGCCCACCGACCTGATCGGACGCCGCGCCTATGGCTCTTGCCATAGCGTCGATCTCGTCGCAGGCCATGCGGATTGCGGCGACGCTCTCACTCGTCAGGCTGGCCGTGCGCTTCGAACTGTCCTCCGTGGCGCGTGCGAGAGTGGATACGTCGTTGATGCTCCCGGTGACCTGTTCCAGCGCGGCGGCCGACGCGGCGGTCGATTCGGCTTGCCGCTCCGTCGCGTTGCTGACCTCCGTCGATGTGGCAGAAAGTTGACTGGATGCGATCGAAATCGTGTCGGCAGCGTGGCCGACCTCGCCGATGATCTCTCGCAGCTTGGCGACCATTTGCTGAATGGCCGCCATGACCTTGCCGACTTCGTCCTTGCCGCTGGTATCCACCTGAACGGTCAGGTCGCCATCGGCGATCCTGGACGAAGTGAGGACCAGGCCACGCATCGGGGCAACGACGATCCGGTTCAGGTAGAAGATGAGGACGCCGAGCAGCAAGACGGTCAACGCGATTGTCGCGCCGATCATGATCTTGCTGGCGCTTACGGTCAGGCTGAAGATCTCGTCGGTATAACTTCCCGAACCGACGATCCAGTTCCATGCCTTGTATTCCCCGAAGACCACCACTTTCTCGCGTGGACTCGTCTCACCGGCGGAAGCGTTCATCCACGGGTAGAAGATGACGCCATTGCGTTTCTCGAGAATCTCCTTGATGAACAAGCGACCATCCGCATCCTTCGATTCCGCAATGTTCTTCCCCTCCTGGGCAGGATGGATGAGCAGGGTGCCGGCGGCCGGCGTGGCGGAGGCGTCGAGCACATAGGTGTAGCCGGTATGCCCGAGTTTGACTTTCTTGATCGTGTCTTTCAGGTGGGCGAGTGAATCCATGATGTCGATCCCGACGAAGCGGATGCCGACGATCTGGCCGCCCGCGTCCTTGATCGGATCGTACTGGGTCATGTACTGGCGGCCGAACAGCATTGCCTTGCCGACGAAGGTCTTGCCCTCATTGAGCACCGCATATGCCGGGTGATCCTTGCCGAGCAGGGTGCCTGTTGTGCGGCTGCCGTCTTCTTTTTTGAGCGACGTCGTGACGCGGACGAAGTCGTCGCCAGCACGCGCGAATACCGTTGCAACATTTCCCTTGCCGGCGCTGCTGAACGCATCGACCCGCTCGGTGCTGTCGTTGAGCGCAGCCCCGTCGAGCGTGAGGACGGGCATCTCCGCGCTGGTGTCCAAAGCGTACTCGCCGGTCAGCGTCCCGGCGAACGTCAGTGCCCATTTCTCGACCTGCTGGCGCAGGATCGAATCGGTTTGTCCGATCAGGTTCAGGACGAGCTGATTCGTGTTCTGCAACTTCGCCGTCTCTTCCCGTTCGTTGATGTCGCGAATCTGCCAGCTGAGGAAGACGCCAAAGCTGCCGAGCGACAGGACCACGGCGACCGACACGATCATCGCGACGCGAAAACGGATGGAATTGCGATCAACCATAAAGCCTCCCCGAAAATTGCGAGATACCGATAGGTGGGATATTAACAAAGTATTATTTTTGTCGTTCGAATATCAAATTCATCGTTTGCCGTCAGTTTTGAGCCATGTTCGGCGTGGCGGCATCATTGAATGCTGGTAGGATCGTTGCCGCTCGCCGGCAGGCGGCGCCGGCTACGGGTGCGTTTGCGAACGTCGTGGCCAGCCTGCCAGCCCCTTCGCCACTGATAAATGGATGAGCACAATATAACCAGACCGCCGATCGGCAGGGCGAAACAGTGTCTCCGTGTCTTGTCATATGACAAATTACATCCATGTGATTCATGAGGAGTGGTGAATGAGTACCGATCAGATAGGGGCCGGCCGGTTGCGCTGGCTGATATGTGTCGTCATTGTTCTGCTGTCAGGCGTTTTTCGGGCTGCGGATGCGGCGCCTCCGGGCACGCCGCGCTTCGTTTTCATCAGCCATGCACCGGATTCTGACAAGTGGTGGAATGTCATCCGGAATGGTCTCAAGCATGCCAGCGAAGATTTCGCCGTCGAGATCGATTACAAGAATCCGCCGACCGGCGACCTCAAGGACATGGTAAGGCTGATCGACGAGTCTTCGTCGCAGGACTACCAGGGCATGATGGTCACGATCGCCGACTACGAGAAGCTCAAGGCACCGCTTCAGCGCGTGACCAAGCAGAAGAAGATGCCGCTGATCACGGTCAACTCGGGAACGCAGCAGCAAAGCGAATCGATCGGGGCGATCATGCACATCGGTCAGCCGGAGCTGTTTGCCGGGGAAATGGCGGGCGAGAAGGCCCGACGCGCGAACATCCATTCCTTCGTCTGCCTCAATCACTATGCGTCGAACGCCTCGTCACATGAGCGGTGCAAGGGTTTCGCCAACGGACTGGGCGCGAATGCGAAGGCGGCAATGCTCGAACTGGACGGCGATCAGGCTGCGATCCAGGCGAAGATCACGAAATACCTTGAAGACCACCCCGACACCGAGGCGATGCTGGCGCTCGGCCCAACGTCCGCGGTTCAGGCGATTGAGGCGCTAAAGACGCTGAAGACCGGGAAGGCGCCCTATTTCGCAACCTTCGACCTTTCCCCGCAAATCTCGGCCGGAATCCGCTCCGGTGTGGTCGCCTTCGCCATCGACCAGCAACCCTATCTGCAGGCGTATCTGCCGGTCGCCATTCTGGTGGAATACCTCAAGAAGCCTGCGACGACGCCCGAGTCGCTCGACTCAATCAAGGTTGGCGCCTACGTGAATCCCAAGCTCTCCGAGCGAATGGCCGCCTACGACCTGGACCTGCTCGCCTCGAAGGGGCGGCACATCAACTCCGGCCCCGCCTTTGTCACCAAGATCAACATCGGCAAGGTCGATCAATACAGCGGGTCGTACCGCTGATCGTGATGCGCGATAATTGCGGCTCGCGCTGAGTCTCCTGGCCCGTCCTTCTTGCGCCTGCAGTCGAGAGGGCGGGCCTTCTGAAGACGAACCGGCTGTATCAGAGTCGTTCTAACCGAAGCTCTCTCATGATCAATCGATTTACATTGGCGCAACTGCGCCTGTTGCCCGTCTTCGGCCGCTGGCTGCTGTTCGCTTCGCTCGTCGGCCTGCTCGGCGGCTTGGCCTCGGCGCTGCTCATCGTGGCGCTCGAATGGGCGACGAACACGCGCGTGGCGCACCCCTGGCTGCTCTGGCTGTTGCCCCTGGCTGGCCTTGCCGTCGGCTCGTTCTATCACCGGTTTGGACAGTCCGTCGAGGGGGGCAATAACCTCCTGATCGACGAGATCCACGACCCCAAGCGCGTCGTGCCGCGACGCATGGCGCCGTCGATCCTGATCACGACGACGATCACGCACCTCTTCGGCGGTTCGGCCGGGCGCGAGGGGACGGCCGTACAGATGGCCGGCGCGCTGGCCGATCACGTTGCTCAGCTCTTCAAACTGAGCAAGGAGGAGCGGCGGATTCTCCTGATGGCAGGCATCAGCGCCGGTTTCGCCTCGGTCTTCGGTACGCCGCTCGCCGGCGCGGTGTTCGGGCTGGAGGTGCTCGCCATCGGGCGCATGCGCTACGACGCGATCTTTCCGTGCTTTGTCGCCGCCATCGTCGGCGAGGTCGTTCCCGGCGCGCTCGGCGTCCATCACACACTCTACGTCGTGCCCTTCGTGCCGCATCCATCGGCGCTCACCTTGCTCTCCGCGCTCGTCGCCGGGGCGGCCTTCGGCCTGGCCGGCATGCTCTTTGCCGATATCACGCACGGCTTGGGCCGCCTGTTCAAGCGCCAGATCAAGCACCCGCCGTTTCGCCCGCTGGTCGGTGGCATCATCGTCGCGCTTGCAGCGACCGCGATCGGCGGTGACAAGTACCTCGGACTCGGCATTCCGACGATTGTCGAAGCCTTCCAGGAACCGCTGCCTGCCTACGACTTCGTCGGCAAGCTGGCATTTACCGCGACCACGCTGGCGGCAGGCTTCAAGGGCGGCGAAGTCACGCCGCTCTTCTATATCGGCGCGACGCTCGGTAACGCCCTCGGCTACGTGCTCGCGCTACCGTTCCCGGTGCTCGCCGGGCTGGGTTTCGTCGCCGTTTTTGCTGGCGCGGCCAATACGCCGATTGCCTCTACGATCATGGCAATGGAACTGTTCGGTTCGGAGATCGGCATCTACGCCGGCATCGCCTGCGTCGTCAGCTACCTGTTTTCCGGGCATACCGGTATCTACAGGGCGCAGCGCGTTGGCCAGGTGAAGCATGCAAGTACGCTGCCTGAGGGGCTGCGCCTCTCCGACGTCGCCGAGTTCCAAAAGAAGGAAGATCAGGGCACGAAGCGCGCGCCTGATCAGAACGACAAGTCGTGAGCCGGGCCGAAGCCGAAGTGCTGTTCTTGGCTGGAAATCGCCAAATGGCCGAGGGCGATGCGGTCGGGGCTGAAGCCAGCTTCCGCGCCGCGTTGAAATGTGCGCCCGACCTCGCCGAGGCGCTCGCCAATCTCGCCTACCTGCGCGAACGCGCCGGCGACCCGGTGCAGGCTGAAGATTTCTACCGGCGTTCGCTGGCGGCTGATCCCGCGATTGCCCAGACGCACATCAACCTCGGCGTGCTGCTCGCCGTTCAGAAACGTTTTGACGAGGCCGAGGCCGCCTACCGCGACGCCATCGACCTCCAGTACGACTCGGCACCGGCATGGTCGAACCTCGGCGCGCTACAAGCCGCCCGACGGCAGGACGACGCGGCCGAAGCAAGTTTTCGCTTGGCGATGCTGCTCGACGCGGACTACGCGCTCGCCCGCTTCAACTTCAGCTACTTGTTGTTGCGGCAGGGGCGCTTTGAGGAAGGCTGGCAATGCCTCGAAGCGCGCAATTGGTACCAGCGGCTGCAAGCCTTGCTCGACTGCGCGCGCTGGCTGGGTGATTCACTGGTCGGGCGTTCGATCCTGATCGGCATCGAGGCCGGACTGGGCGACATGATCCAGTTCTGCCGCTACGCCAGATTGTTGAAGGAGAAAGGCGCGGCGCGGATCGGACTGCTCTGTCATCCGGGTTTGAAGACCTTGCTCGAGACATTGGCCGATGTCGATGCGGTCATCGCAGCCGACGGTGAAATCCGGCGTACCGGCTGGGATTGCTGGACGCCGCTGCTCAGCCTGCCGTTCCATTGCCAGACGCGGATCGAGACGATCCCCGCGACGCTGCCGTATCTATCCATTGATCCTGCGAAGGCCGAAGCCTGGTCTGCCAGACTGCGCGATCGAGACGGAAAGAAAGCGCTGATAGTCGGTCTCGTCTGGAAGGGCAACCCGCGCTTCGAGAACGACGCCGACCGTTCGCTGCCCGATCTCGGCGTACTCGCGCCGCTCGGTGACGTGGCCGATGTGCGCTATTTCAGCCTGCAAAAAGGACGTGGTGAAGATGAGGCGGCCAATCCGCCGGTGGGGTTGGCGCTCACCAACCTCGCGCCCGAAATCATCGACTTCTCTGACACCGCTGCCATCGTCGCCAACCTCGACCTCGTCATCAGCGTCGATACCGCCGTCGCCCATCTCGCCGGCGCGCTTGGCAAGCCGTGCTGGATTCTACTGCCCGACTACAAAACCGACTGGCGCTGGCTCGACAATCGCAGCGACTCGCCGTGGTATCCGGGCGTCGTACGCCTCTTCCGGCAGCGGGTCATGGGTGATTGGGTGGGGGTAGTTGCGGATGTTGGTGCGGCGTTACGGAGACGCGCGTCGGTGCTACATTCCGTCACCACCTCCATCCCGTAGGGCGCAATAAGCGCAGCGCATTGCGCCGCCCCGACCAAGCAACCTCACCTCCGCCCAGGCACCAAGCGAATCCGCGTAATCTCCGACGGCGCGCCGAAGCGCTTGGGCGGGCCCCAGTAGCCGGTGCCGCGGCTCGTGTAAACCCACAACGTCTCATGACGGTGCAACCCGGCGACGTAGGGCTGTTGCAGCGGGACGAAGTGGTTCCACGGCCAGAATTGCCCGCCGTGCGTGTGCCCGGAAATTTGCAGGTCGAAGCCGGCGGCGGCCGCGGCGTGCGCCGAACGCGGTTGATGCGCGAGCAGGATCTTCGGCGCATTGTCCGGCGCGCCGGCCAGAGCCACCTTCGGGTCGCTGCGCCAGGCGGCGTTGAATACGTGCGCCGAGTAGTCGGTGACCCCGGCGATCGTCAGCCGCGCGCCGTCGTGCTTGAGTTCGACATGCTCGTTCGACAGCACGCGCAGGCCGAGCCGGTCGAATTCCGCCACCCATTCCTCGGCGCCCGAGTAGTACTCGTGGTTGCCGGTGACGAAGAAGGTGCCGTGGCGCGAAGTCAGCGCGCCAAGCGGTTCGGTATGCGCCGAGAGTTGTTCCACCGAGCCATCGACGACATCGCCGGTGATCGCGATCAGGTCTGCTTCCAGCTCATTGACGCGATCGACGATCGCCTGCACGTAGTTGCGCTTGATCGTCGAGCCGACATGGATGTCACTCAGCTGGACGATGGTGAAATTGATCAGCGGCGACGGCAGCCCCTTGATCGGCACATCGACGTCAAGAATGCGCGGCGTGCGGCGCGCGTTCACGAAGCCGATCAGTGTCACCAGCGCGGCGAGCGCCGGCACGCCGATCGCCGTTGGTTGCAGCAAGGGCGCGAGCGCCAGCGGGTCGGGATTGGCCGTGATCCAGTGCGCCACGCGCGCCAGCAGCAGGAATATGTCGCGCAGTGCCGTGAGCACCAGCACCGACGAGAAGTAGCCCATCGCGAGCACGCCGGCCCAGGTCACGTAGTCGGAAAGTGGCTGCCGCGCGATGACAAAGCGCGCCAGCATGCCCCACGGAATGAGCAGCGTCGACAACGCCAGCAGGCCCACGCCCGCCGCGAAGACGCCGGTGCCGCCCGGCAGATCGGGCAACAAACGCCAGCCGATGTAGGTGTGCAGCAACGCCAGGATCAGCGTCGCGCGCAGGACGAAATGAATCAGGCGGTCGGGGACGTGGGGTGTCGAGCGCGGCGCGTCATCGGGCACGCGCTCGGTGGTGTTTTCGGCAGTGGTAACGGCGCTATCGGACAAGATGATTCCTCCTGTCGGCTATAGACGGCGACAACACGGAAAAATTGCATTCACCGGGGGCTGAATGCCGGTTTTTGCGCTTTCTTGATCAGGCTGCGTTGCTGCAAGCTCGCCCGGCGGTCGATGACGGTCCCGGTCGCGGATGGTTCCGACGAAAAATCGGTCTATTCCGTTGCCGGCGCCACCTTCTCGATAAACCGCCGCATCAACACCCCGTCGTAGTAGCGGTCGCCGATCAGCGTGTCGCGTTCGAGCCGTGCCAGCTTCTCGAAGCCGCAGCGCTCGTAAAGGCGGATGGCGGCGATGTTGTCGGCGCGCACCGTCAGGTAGAGGATCTCGATCACGCCGTCGGCTCGCAATTTGCTCAGTGCGGCGTCGAGCAGTTCACGGCCGATGCCAAGGCCGCGCGCCTCCGGGCTGACGCCCATGGTCAGTTCAGCTGTATGGCGCAGCTTGTGCGGGCCGCGTGGTTCTATGTGGAGGAAGCCAAGCTTCTTCTTGCCGATCGAGTCGACGAGCAGAACGTTGCCCGGTTTCTTGGAGAGCGTGACGATGTGGTCGGCGAGTTCGGCGATCGTCGGGTAGTTTTCGTCGAAATTGGAGACGAAGGCGTCGCTGCTGCGGTAGATGGTGCCGATCAGTTCGTAGAGTGTTTCCGGTGCGACTTCAAAGCCGTTTTCGATCATTGCGTTGTTCCTGATTTTTCTTGTGGTGCCTTTCCGAACAGCCCGAGCCAGAGCATGCCGACGACACCTGCTGTCAACGAGGCGAGCAGGATGGCGATTTTTGCGGCGTTGATCGTTGCCGGCGAGTCGGGGAAGGCAAGGTTGGTGATGAAGATGGACATGGTAAAACCGATGCCGCCCAGAAGGCCGGCGCCGATGATGTGCGCCCAGCGCAGGGCGGCGGGGAGTGCGGTCATGCCGATGGCTACGGCAATGACCATCGCCAGCGTAACGCCGATCGGTTTGCCGAGCGCGAGGCCGGCGAGGATGCCGAGACTGTTGGCGCTACCGAGTTCGCTAAACCAGTCGGCGCCGATGACGATGCAGGTGTTGGCCAGCGCGAAGATCGGCAGGATGACAAAGGCGACCGGTTTGTTCAGGACGTGCTCGAGCCGGTGCGACGGTGATGTCAGGTCTTCGTCCTTGTGCGAGAACGGGATGGCAAAGGCCAGCAGGACGCCGGCGAGCGTTGCGTGCACGCCGGATTTCAGCATGAAGATCCACATCGCAACGCCGCCGATCAGGTAGGGCATCAGCGCCATGATGCGGAAGTGGCGATTGAGCACGATGAGCATGCCCCAGACGGCGAGCGCGGCGGCAATGTAGGCGATGGAAAGGTCGGCAGTATAGAAGGCGGCGATGACGATGATCGCGCCCAGGTCATCCATGACGGCGAAGGCGACGACGAAGACCTTGAGCGCAGCCGGGATGCGGCTGCCGAGGATGGCGAGAACGCCGATGGCGAAGGCGATATCGGTCGCCATCGGGATGCCGAAACCCGCCTGCGTCGGCAGGCCGGCGTTGAACAGGTAGTGAATCGTCGCTGGTACGACCATGCCGCCGACGGCGGCGATCATCGGCAGCAAAGCGCTGCGGAAGTTGGACAACTCGCCAACGTACAGTTCGCGCTCAAGTTCAAGGCCGATATAGAGAAAGAAAATCGCCATCAGACCGTCATTGATCCAGTGGGCCAGGCTCAGGGCGCCGATCTTGCTTTCCCAGAAGGCGACGTAAGGGTCGCCGATCGACGAATTGCTGACAGCAAGCGAGAGCAAAGTACAGGCAATGAGGATGATGCCGCTGGATTGTTCTGACGCGAGGAATCGCTTGAAGGTATCGGTAAGTTTTTTCTTGCCGGTGAACATGGTTTGTCCTTGCTTGCAATGAGACGAAGGTTTAGTCGAGAACGCCTGAAACCGCCGGTTCTGCCGGCTTTTGCCACTGGCTGAGGGCGACCCCGGTGAACACGACAAGCGCCGCGCCGATTTGTTCACCATTCAGTGTTTCACCCAGTACGAGTACGGCAAAAAGCAAAGTGAATAGGGGAATCAGGTTGACGAAGGCCGAAGCCTGATTGGCGGGCAGACGGCTGACGCCATAGTTGAAGAGTCCGTAGGCGCCGACCGTGACCAGTACGCCGAGATAAACGACAGCGGCGATGCCTGTTGCGCTGATTTCGACCGGGACCGGTTCCGTGAACAGCGCCAGCAGCAGGAAGAAGGGGGCGCCGACAAAGGCTTGCAGCGCGGTCATTGCGAACGCCGAATAGCGTTGCGAGAGATGCTTGAGAATCAGCATGTAGCCCATCGCGCATAGCATGGCCAGGAATTCGAAAAGGTTGCCGAGCAGCGGGTTGGGCGCGTGTGCGTCCGCCGTTCCCGCCAGGCTTAACCAGACGGCGCCGCCAACGGCGATGAGAAAGCCGGTGAGGCTCAGACGCGAGATGCGCTCGTGCAGGAAGACGTAGGCGCCGACCGCGACGAGTAGCGGGAGCAGGGCCGTGATCATGCCGGCTTGCGAGGCACTGGTGTTTTGCAGCGCCAGCGCCTCGAAGATGAAGTACAAACAGGGTTCGCAGACGGCGAGTCCGAGCAGATACCGCCAGTCTCCGCGCCGGTACTCAATCCGCCCGCGCCAGCGCCACGCGGCGATGAAGACCAGACTTCCGAGCAGCATGCGGCCGCAGATGACCCACATCGGCGAGAGTTCGGCGAAAGCGATCTTCAACGCGATGAACGAACTGCCCCACAAGGCCATTGCTCCCAACAAACATCCCATTGCCTGGGCTCGTTCCCTCGCTTGCTGCACGCTCGTCTCCTGTAAATAGAGAAGTATATGGGCGTTTTTGCGTGTGCAGGCAGGGGCAGCGCCATTTCGCCGTTGTGGGCAGACCGTCGCCCGATTGCGGTGAGCTGCTGATCAGGTAGTTGTTATGTCGAAGTTTTTACGGAATGCGGCGAACTTTTGGCGCATAACCTGATCGAATTGGCAACATGGCCCCCTTGCATGTGCATCAGGCGGCCAGGGGGTGAGAGCGAACCGTTGGGAGTCAAACAGAAAGGGAGAGCGTCATGGACGCAAGATACATCCTCGGGATCGACGAGCTTGACGCGCAACACGAAGCCATCGAGCGTGCCTGCCTTGCCCTGCGCGAGGCGGTCGGCGACCCGGAGCGCTGGCATCGCCTGCTCGACGAAATCTACGAGAAGATGAAGTTCCATTTCCACGCCGAGGAGTCGGTGATGGCGATTTTTTCCTATCCGGAAACGCAGGATCATCGACGCTCGCACGTCGAAATCCTCAAGCGCATAGAAGCCTGCCGGCAACGCACGATCGATGCGGTGGAGATCGAGGCGTGCACGGATCAGCCGATGCAACTCTTCCAGGAGCAGATCCTCTCGCAGGACATGCGCTTCGCCGCGTTCCTTGCGCGCAACAAGGAACGGTTGGGGATGCAGTAACGCGGCAGGGTGTCAGCCGCCGCGGTACATGTACTCGCGCGTCGGCGGCAGCGGGTAGCCGTCGCTGCCGCCCGCCTTGCAGGCGACGATCTGGTGAAGCGAAATCCAGCGATTGGCAAAGCCGTAGGCGCAGCCGGCGAGGTAGGCGCGCCAGATGCGGTAGCGCTTGTCGCCGGCGATTTCCTTCAATTGGTCGGCGTTGTCCTCGAAGCGGTCTGACCAGTGTTCCAGCGTGCGCGCGTAATGTACGCGCAGGTTCTCCACGTCGGCGGTTTCCAGCCCGGCCGCGCTCATCTCCTTCAACAGCAATCCGATGTGCGGCAATTCGCCGTTGGGGAAGACATAGCGGCCGATGAAGTCGCCACCGCCGTAGGGCGATTCGCCCGATTCGGCGTCGGTCGACGTGATGCCGTGGTTCATCGCCACGCCGCCGTCACGCAGCATGTCGTGGATCTTGCGGAAGTAAGCACGCAGGTTGTCCAGCCCGACGTGTTCGAACATGCCGACGCTGGTGATCTTGTCGTAAGTCTCGGGAACGTCGCGATAGTCCTGCAGGCGGATCTCGCAGCGATCCTGCAAACCCGCCGCGCGGACACGCCGCGTCGCTTCGTCGAACTGCGCGCGCGAGAGCGTGATGCCGACGCAGCGCGCGCCGTATTTCTGCGCCGCGCGGATGACCAGTGCGCCCCAGCCGCAGCCGATGTCGAGCAGACGTTCGTCCGGCTGCAACCGGATCTTGTTGAGGATGTGGTCGATCTTCTGGACCTGCGCCTGCTCAAGCGTATCGGTGGGCGAGCGGAAATACGCACACGAGTACACCATGTTCTCGTCAAGCCAAAGCCGGTAGAAGTCATTGGACAGGTCGTAGTGATGCGCGATCGATTCGGAATCGAGTTTGCGCGTATGGCGCGCCTTGCGCAGCCGCGGGCGCGCTGAATCGGGCCGCAGCGTCGAAACGAAGCCGGCTACCTTGTCGAAGGCGTCCATCATGCGACCTTCGAAATCGAGATGTCCCTCGACGTAGGCCGTGCCGAGCGAGGCGAGTGAAGGCCGCATCAGGTGGCCGAGTGCTTCCGGGGACTGGATCCGCAGCACGAGCGTCGTCCCTTCGCCGAAGGACTCGCCGAGCGTGAAGCGTTTGCCGTTCCAAAGCTCGATCGCGATCGGGTGTTCCCCGAACCGGCTGCGCCAGGAAGAGAGCAGCGAATCGAGGCGCTTCTCGAGAAATGCCCGGGGCAGGGCGGCGACCAGTGCGTTCATCGTCTGTCTCCCGTCAGTTGCATGTTGCTTGCTTGGCTAGATGAGGATGACGTCGGCCAGCGAAACAACCACGCGCAGGTTTGCGCTGTAACAGATAAGCTGGCTCATGCCCCCTGTGACGGCAGCGACGACGAAGAAGTTCTCGATGACGCGGGAAGTTCGGCCGCTGGCGACAAGCTTCTGGAACGCAGCGAGCTTCAAGCGGACATTGCGACCGACCAGCTTCTTCAGTTCTTTGTTCATCGCGACTCCTCTCCTGTTCCTGTCAGTGCTCCAGGTCTTCTTCGGTCCGTCGGGCGGAGAAAGAGACTCGCTTTGTCGCGCCAGTTTCGCGGCAAAGCGAGTGTCGATCCGATGGGGTGGGCGCCGGCGCCGTCAGTGTGGCGATTGATGCTCTTCGCCACGGCGCGGCAGATTCAGGATAGTTGCTGTTCCGGTACAAATCCAGGAAACGCTGCAGGAATCGTTGTAGGAAATGGTGCTCCCGTGAATCAGTCGATCGGAATCTTCTTCGTGCTGCTGCCGGCTTTCTTTGCCAGTTCGATGTTGAGCACGCCGTTCTCGTACTTTGCTTTCACACCGGCCTCATCGGCGGCCTGCGGCAGCGTGAATGAGCGGTACTGCTTGCCGTAGTAGCACTCGCGGTGGATGATTTTGTCGCCCTTTTTCTCTTCCTTTTCCTTCTTTGTCTCGGCGCTGATCGAAACCTGGTCGCCATTGACCGAAACACTGATGTCGTCCTTGTTGAAGCCGGGCATTTCGGCGCGCACCTTGTAGCCCTTGTCGTCCTCGGTGATGTCGATCGGGATCTGTGCGTCGGGCATCTTGTCGAGCGAAACCGGGGTGAGGAAGAAGCCCTTGAAGAAGTCGTCCATATCGCGGCCGAACGGATCAAGGCGGGAGAGTCCGCGGAAGGGGTTGTAACGGGTGATGTCTGCCATGGTGGGTCTCCTTATCTGTCTGAAGTTGGGAAAATGCTGCTCGCCGACGAGCCGGGTGCACGCGCGGCTCAGGCGCGCAAGCGGTTCTCAAACTCGGCCTCGGCCTCCAGCCAGTCGTCCATCTCCTGGCCGGCAGCAAAAGCGCGTGCCTCGGCCTTGTAGAAAGCAGCGGTGGATATGTACTCGTCGCGTTCTTCGGCGCTCAGGGTCGGGAAGCTCTCGACGATGACTTTGGGCTCGCTCCGGCTGTCGCGGACGGCCTTGCTTTCCGGTGTGTTCATTTCGTTCTCCGATGCCAGCAAGATCGCTCAGTACGCCGATACGGCGGCTGAGATGGATCAAATTGATGAAATCGGTCGGCATGCGGCCTGATTTCAGCGTAGGCCCCGTGAGGGAAAAGGAAATACGCGCGAGCACGTACGTGTTCGCACCTAGTCGGCCGCCGGGCCAAGCGGACACTTCGATGGATTCGCGAAGAGCATGGTCTATGCTGAAAAAATGGCACCGAGGCAAAGGTTTATCGATGGGCACCGGACCTGAGCGAAACGACGGGTTGGAACACCGAGCCGGCGATGATGCGGCGGATGGCGGACAGGCGCGCGAACATGCGGGTAAGTTCGATCTGTACGATCTTGCGCCGGCTGGCTGCTGCAAGGTGAGCGCGGCCGGCAGAATATTGCGCGCCGACGAAACGGCGTCGGTGCTGTTCGGGGTGCCCTCCGGCGCGCTTGTCGGCCAGCCGATCGCCTGCTTCGTCGCCCCTGACGATGCGCCGGCATTCGCCGAGTTCATGCGACGCTGCCTTGCCGGCGAGCAGCCGCAGTCGTGCGAGCTGCGCCTGGCTCCCGAGGGCGCGCGCGGCGAAGCACCCTTGTGGGGGCACCTGTCGGCGCTCGGCGATGGCGGCGCAGGCGGCTATCGCTTGTTGCTGAGCGACGTCACCCGGCGCCGGGTGGTGGAAGAGGAGCTGCGCGAGCAGAAGGAGTTCTTTCGCCTGATCGCCGAGAACATCGGCGACTTCATCGCGGTTCTCGATCCTTCCGGCCGGCGCATCTACAACAGTCCTTCGTACGCCGGCTTCTTCGGCACGGAGCGCGATCTGCAAGGGTCGAACTCCTTCGCTGAGGTGCATCCGGACGATCGTGAACGTGTTCGCCAGGCCTTCATCGATACCGTGGCGACCGGGCAAGGGCGCGCGCTGGAATACCGTATGGTGATCGCCGACGGCAGCGTGCGCATCATGGCTTCGCGCGGCAGCGTCATCCGTGATCGCAACGGGCGGGTGGCGCGCGTCGTCGTTGTCGCGCAGGACATCACGGAAGAGCGGCAACTTTCCGAGGAACTGGCGCGCCACCGCGACCAGTTGGCGGACCTCGTCGCGCAGCGAACCTGGGAGTTGACGCAAGCCAAGGAAGCGGCGGAAGTCGCCAATGTCGCCAAGAGTGCCTTCCTGTCGAACATGAGCCATGAGCTGCGCACGCCGCTCAACGCCGTGATCGGCTTGTCGCATCTCTTGAAGGCGCAGGCGCCGACGAGCACGCAGAGCAGCTATCTGAACAAGATTCTCGAGGCCAGCCAGCATCTCCTGACCTTGCTCAGCGACATCATCGACTACTCGAAACTCGAGGCGGCCAAGCTCGTCCTGGAGACTCACGCCTTCGATCTCGAGCAGGAAATCCGTCTCGCCATGTATCCCTTGCGCGAAGTCATCGCGCAGAAGGCGTTGCTCGTCGCGCTTGAAATTGCCCCGGACGTGCCTCGTTACCTGCTCGGCGACGCCTTGCGCGTGCGTCAGGTGGTCAGGCAGCTCTTCGACAACGCGGTCAAGTTCACCGAGCACGGCAAGATCGTTGTCGGCGTACGTTGTCTCGAGCGCTCGGCCGAGTACGCGCTGCTCGAGATCAGCGTGTGCGATACCGGCATCGGTCTCGACGACGAGCAAAAGGCGCGGATCTTCAACCGCTTCGAACAGTCGGACAACTCGATCACGCGCCGCTACGCCGGTACCGGCATCGGCCTCGCGCTGGCCGCCAAACTGGTTCAGTTCATGGGCGGCGAAATGGGCGTCGACAGCACACCGGGGCAAGGCAGTACCTTCCGTTTCTCGCTCCCTGTGGGCATCGAAGCCCAACCCGCTACCGCGGCCCCGGGCGGGGTCGATTGCGAAACGAACGGTCGTCGCTGACGCGTGGGCGACGCTCATGAACCCGTCGGACGAGCACGAGCCGCCCATCTCCGGGCAGGCGACGGTCATCGTCATCGACGACGATCCTGAGATACGGGATCAGCTCGCTGCTCTGTTCTCCGAGGCCGGCATGGCGGTACGCTGCTTCGCCGCGGCCGAGGACTTTCTTGCGGCGTACAGCCCGATGCAGCACGCGTGCGCCATCGTCGACATGACTCTGATGGGTATGGACGGGATGCAGCTGCTGGCCGCCTTGGCGGCGCGAGAAATCCCGCTGCCGGTGATTTTCTTGACGGGATACGGCGATGTTCCGTCGAGTGTGCGTGCGCTCAAGGCTGGCGCTTTCGATTACCTGTGCAAGCCGGTGTCCGGGGCGGCGCTGCTGGCGAGCGTGCGCGCCGCGCTCAAGGCGGGCGAACAACTGAACCGGCACTTCCAGCGGATGCACGATGCAAGCACGTTACTTGGCGCTTTGACGGGGCGCGAGCGCGAGGTGCTGCGGCTGGCCGTCGACGGTTTGACCAACAAGGTCATCGCGCGGCGACTCGGCATCAGCCACCGCACCGTGGAGATTCACAAGGCGCGGATCATGCGCAAGACGGGCGCGGACAACATCCTTGCTTTGGCACACCTTGTCGAATCGTGCCCCGCGTTTCTGGCGGATTAGCCGGCCAGCGCGCGGGTGATGTCAGCCACCAGATGGTCGACGGCTTCCTCGGTCGTCGCCCATGAACACATGAAGCGAGCACCGCCGCCGATGAAGGTGTAGAAGTTCCAGCCGGCGGCCCGCACGCGCTCGATCGCCGATTCGGGCAGGCTGACGAACACACCGTTGGCCTCGGTCGGCAGCAGCATCTCGGCGCCGTCGATCGCCGATACCTTGTCCGCGAGGCGTCGGGCCATGGCGTTGGCGTGCTGGGCGTGGCGCAGCCAGTTGTCGTCCTTGAGCATGGCGAGCCAAGGTGCCGAGAGGTAGCGCATCTTGGAGGCAAGCTGTCCGGCCTGCTTGCAGCGATAGGAAAACTCCTCGCCCAATGCCCGGTTGAAGAAGAGGATCGCTTCGCCGACGGGCAGGCCCATCTTCGTGCCGCCGAAACAGATGGCGTCGACACCGGCGCGCCAGGTGATGTCGGCCGGCGCACAGTTGAGCGCGGCGACGGCGTTGGCAAAGCGCGCGCCGTCCATGTGTACCTTGAGTCCGTGCGCCTGGGCGACGCGTGCGATGCTGCTGACTTCGCCCTTGTGGTAGAGCGTGCCGAGTTCGGTCGATTGCGTCAGCGTGACGACCTTCGGGCGCGGATAGTGGATGTCGGTGCGCCGCGTGATGACTTCGAGCACGCCGGCCGAGGTGAGTTTCCCTTGGCGATGCGGTGAGAGCAACAGCTTGGAGCCGCTGGAGAAAAACTCGGGCGCGCCGCATTCGTCGGTCTCGACGTGCGAGGTATCGGTACAGATGACGGCCTGGTAAGGCTGGCAAAGCGCGGCTAGGGTGACCGAGTTGGCCGCCGTGCCGTTGAAGACGAAGAATACTTCGGCGTCGGTTTCGAACAGCTCGCGCAGCCGGTCGCACACGAGTTTGGTCGCGTCATCGTTGCCGTAGGAAGCGGCGAAGCCCGCGTTGGCCTCGTTCATCGCGGCGAGCGCTTCGGGGCAGACGCCGGCGGCGTTGTCGCTGGCAAATTGCAGGTAGTAGCCGGGGATGCTGGAGGTGTCAGCCGTCATGTCGGTATCCGTTGTATCCGTTCAATCCGAGGAAGAATGATTTCTCTGCTGCGCGCTCGGTCGAGTTTGCGGTGTAGAATCGATAAACCGAAGCAAATTCTTTCAACAGAACGCGTTTCCAATATATCGAACATCATTCCATGGCGCAAGCACCCAACCCGATTACCCTCGCCGACGGTCCGCCGGCGGTCGGCACGCGGCTGCAGGAACTTCGCCGGGCGCAGAACCTGTCGCTCGATGATCTCTCCCGGCGCTCCGGCGTCTCGAAGTCGATGCTCTCCGAGGTCGAGCGCAACCGCTCGAATCCGACCATCGCCGTGCTCTGGCGGCTGGCCAGCGCACTCGGCATCAGTCTCACCGACTTTCTGGCCGAAAAGGATGCGGAAAGTTCGCCGCCTGCGCTGACGCTGGTTTCGGCACAGGCGACGCCGGTCATCCGCAGCAACGACGGCAAGTGCGAACTGCGCATCCTCGGGCCGATTGCCCTCGCCGGAAAGGTCGAGTGGTACGAGCTGACCATCGAGCCGGGCGGGGAGCTGGCGTCCGACGCGCACGAGGAGGGCGCCAAGGAGCACCTCTCGGTGCAGGCCGGCGGCCTCATCGTGCAGGTCGCCGGCAGCAGCCAGACGGTGCGGCGCGGCGAGACCGTGCGCTATGTGGCCAGCGTTCAGCATGCAATCGCCAATACCGGGAAGTCGGTCGCTAAGGCGATCCTCGTCGTCGAGTATTCGTCCGGCACCTGAGCCTCGCGTCAAGGCTGTTCGCTGACGCTTGCGTCCGCCTTCACTTTCTTCGCCTTCGGCGCGGTCTTGCCGGCTCGCTTCTCCTTCTCCTGTGCGCGCTGCATGCGCATCAGGCGATGGCTGATCTCGTCCGAATCCATCCACAGGTCGCTGCCCTTCAGGATTCGGCCGATCTCGGCTTCCGAGAGGAAGGGAATGCAAATGCGCGCCATGACCTTCTCGAACCACTTGCCGACGGCGATGACCTCGGCCTGCTGCTCGTTGCCCTTGCCGGAGAAGTAGCCGGAGTAGATGTGGAACATCAGCTGGCAGTTGTCGTGCACGATCAGCTTGTCACCGGCGAGGAAGATCAAAGCCGCCATCGAGTAGGCGCGCGCCTCCAGGATCGTGATGACGCGCGCTTCGGAGGCGATGATGTTGTTGATGATCTGCAGGCCGGTGTTGAAGTCGCCGCCGGAAGAATTGAGATGCAGGTAGATGAGATCACTCTGGGCGGCCGTGCGCAGTGTGTAGAACATCTCGGTGTAATGCTGCGGTTCGAGGATCTCGCCGCACAGGTAGTACGAAACCTGTCGCACCGGCGATTGCCGCTCGTAGCGGGTCAACCCGCGGAAGGGCGCGGTAGCTTCGACGACGAGTTCCTCATCCGGTTCGCGCGTGCTGCTGTCTTGGCGTTTCATGCTGACCTCCTGGGTTAAATAGGGTGTCGCAAGGGGTGCCGCAAGGGTGTCGCAAAAGTACTCCGGTTTGCGCTTTCATTATGGCCCCCGGTATCGGGCACCGACAACCGCTGTGTGCTCAGTAGGCGTGATTGGCGAGATAGGCGGCGATGACGTGCAGCGCGCCGCCGATGATCCCGCGATCGTCGCCGAGTTGCGAGTAGGAGACCTCCACCGTTTTCTCGACCTGGGGCAAGCCGATGCATCGCAAGCCCGCGCGAACCTTCTCCAGGAAGTACGGCCCGGCCTGCGTGTAGATGCCTTGCAGGACGATCAGCTCCGGATCGTTGGCCATGATGATGTTGCCGAGTCCGGCGACATACCAGCGCGCGACGTCGTCGATCAGGCGCTGGCAGAGGGCGTCGCCGGCGACTACGCCCTCGCAGATGGCGGCGAGGGTGATCGCACCGTTCTTCGCTTTCAGGACAGAGTCGGGGAAATTCGGTACGAGGTCGCGCGCCCGTGCCGTGATTCGCCGTTCCGAGACCATCGCCTCGAAACAGCCGGTACTGCCGCAGACGCAGGGGAAGCCGTCGTGCGGATCGAGCGTCATGTGGCCGATCTCGCCGGCGATGCTCTGCCGTCCGTGCAGCAGCCTGCCGTTGACCACGATGCCGGCGCCGAGGCCCTCGGGCAGCGCATCGACGATGATGAAGTTGCGGCAGTCGCCGGCCAGGCCCTTCTCGCTTTCGGCGACGGCTTGGTAGCGGTTCGTGTTGTCGACGAAGATCGGTGCGTCGAAGTCGGCGCCAAGCCGGGTGCGCAGACGATCGATGACCGGCGCGTCGCGGCCCCAATCTGGGTAGAAGAACGAATGGATCGCGACGCCGCGTTCCGGATCGACGAGGCCGGTCAGCACCAGCACGACGCCGAGCAGCTTTTCGTCGGTCGAAGCCTTGTCGCGCACGATTTTCTCGATCGTTTCCGCAAAGCGTTCGATCAGTCCGTCGAGTGACTTCTCGGCAGTAACCGGGGCAATCTCGCGCCAAGTGATTTCGCCGCGCAGGTCCGTGGTTGCCATGAAAACCTGGTCCGGCGTGACCTGGATGGCGATGACGTAACCGAAGCGGTCGTTGAGGCGGTAGAGCTCCGGTTTCTTGCCGCCTTCGTCGGTCGACTCGCCCTTGCCGCACATGTTGAGCAGTCCGTCACTGACGAGCGAGTCGAAGACCTTCTTGATCGTCGTCTTGCTGAGTTTGATCTTTTCTGCAATTTCGGCGACGGCGATCTTCTCGCCGTGTCGCAAAAGCTCGAATACGGCTCTTGAATTGTTTTGTTTCAGGTTCTTCGGTTTTCCACCGGCTTTCATGGTTGCTCGCCTGGTTTGTCGTTGGGAGATTGCGCTACCGATCGCTCGACGCGGTGCGAGTTTACGCCTTCTTCATCGTTGGACGTCGTGTTTTGCCCATGTGGCGGGGTTCAGCAGAGTTCTTTTGTTCTTGCAAATGTAGTTAAAAAACATACTTCCGGAAATAAGTTAGCAAACATGTTGACGTAACCAAATGGCGTGCTTATATTTGCGCCATGGTTCGGCTCGTGGCCGTCTTGATTTCACGTGATGAGGAATGAACAAATGGATCTGCAACTCAAAGGGAAGGTCGCCCTGATTACCGGCGGAACGGTTGGCATCGGCCTGGCTGTGGCGCGCGGGCTGGCGAAGGAAGGCGTCAAGGTCGCCATCTGCGGGCGCGACGGTGAACGCGCACAGCGTGAGGCTGCGGCCATCAAGGCGGATTTCGGCATCGATGCGCTCGGCTTCTCGTCCGATGTCTCGAAGGCGGGTGCGGCCGAAGCGGCGATGGCGGCGGTCGAACAGGCGTTTGGCGGTCTCGACATCCTGATCAACAACGCCGGCACCGGTTCGTCGGAAACCATTCTGGAGGCGTCCGACGAGCGCTGGCAGCAGTACTGGGATCTGCACGTGATGGCCGCTGTGCGCTTCTCGCGCGCTGCCGCACCGCTGATGATCAAGCGCGGGGGTGGCGTCATCCTCGCCACGGCGTCGATCTGCGCCAAGCAACCGCTGTTCTACGAGCCGATCTACAACACGACGAAGGCGGCCCTGGTGATGTTCAACAAGTGTCTGGCCAACGAACTGATCCCGCACAACATCCGTGTCAATACGATCAATCCGGGGCTCATCCTGACTCCGGACTGGAAGAAGACGGCCGGCATCCTGACACAGGGTACCGACACGACGGTCGACCAGTACCTTGACAAGATCGCCAAGGACAACGCTCCGATCGGCCGTTTCGCCAGCCCTGATGAACTGGCCGATTTCTACGTCTTCATGTGCTCGGCGCGTTCGACGTATTGCGTGGGGTCGACGTATTACGTCGACGGTGGCTGGCTGAAGACCGTCGAGTAACGCGCAGCTGTAATCGTCCGGAGTCGATGCCATGTCACACAACGTCCAGCCTCTCGCTTCAGCCGTGAGCGGAGAAGGTGCGAAGGTGCTGCTCGAGATGAAGGGCGTTCAGAAGAGCTTTCCGGGCGTACGCGCGCTCTGCGGCGTCGATCTCGTCGTCAGAAGCGGCACTGTTCACGCGCTGATTGGCGAAAACGGTGCGGGCAAGTCGACGCTGATGAAGATCCTCGCCGGCATCTACCAGCCGGACGAAGGGTCTATCCGATTCAAGGGCGAGCCGGTCACGATTACCGATCCACGGGCCTCGATCGACTGCGGGATCGCGATGATCCACCAGGAGTTGAGTCCGATTCCCGAGATGAGCATTGCCGAGAACGTATTTCTCGGGCGCGAGCCGGTGTTCGGCCTCACGCGGATTGTCGACACGCGCACGATGCACCGCAACACGAAGGCGCTATTCGCCGAAATCGGGATGGAGGTCGATCCGGGACGGCAGATGTCCGACCTGTCGGTCGCCGAGATGCAGATGGTCGAGATCGTCAAGGCGATCTCCTACGACTCCGACCTGATCATCATGGACGAGCCGACGTCGGCGATCACCGACCGAGAAGTCGAGAAGCTGTTCGAGATCATTCGTACGCTCACAGCGAAGGGCAAGGCCGTTATCTACATCTCGCACAAGCTCGACGAACTCTTCGTCATTGCCGACGAGATCACCGTAATGCGTGACGGCGCGTACATCACGACGCAGCCGGCCGAAGAAATGAGCCGGCAGCAGCTGATTTCACTGATGGTCGGGCGCGAGCTTCGGGACATTTACCCCAGGTTGAACAGCGCGCGCGGCGAGGTTGTTCTGGAGGTGGATAACCTCGCCTCGGGCGATCGCTTTTCAAACATCGACTTCAAGCTGCATCGTGGCGAGATCCTCGGTATTGCCGGCCTGATGGGCGCAGGGCGGACCGAACTGGTTGAAACGGTGTTCGGGTTTCGCAAGGCGACGGCGGGTTCGATCCGGGTCAACGGCGAGCCGGTCGTCATCGACTCGGTCAGGAAGGCGATTGACCTCGGCATGGCGCTGGTGTCCGAGGATCGCAAGCTGTTCGGACTGAACCTCAAGGCGTCAGTCAAGGACAACATCACGCTCGTCGATCTGGCGCGCTTCTGCCGCCTCAACCAGATCATCGATTTCGGCGCCGAGAAGAGGGCCGTCGATGCGCAGATACGGGCGCTCGGCATCAAGACGCCGAGCCGCAACCAGAACGTCAATTCGCTGAGCGGCGGAAACCAGCAGAAAGTGGTACTCGCCAAATGGCTGCTCGGCGAACCGGACATCCTCATCCTCGACGAACCGACACGCGGCATCGACGTCGGCGCCAAGGCCGAGGTGCACAAGATCATGGCCGCGCTGGCCGAGGCGGGCAAGGCGGTCATCATGATCTCGTCCGAGTTGCCGGAAATCCTTGGCATGAGCCATCGCGTCCTGGTGCTGCATGAAGGGCGGAAAACGGGTGAATTCAGTCGCGAAGAACTGGATCAGGAAAAAATCATGGCCTGCGCCACCGGCCATCAACGAGGCCAATAGGCACAAGAGGAGTCAATTCATGTCGGGGATCAACGCCTCCACCATCGACCGCGGTCAGGGAAGAACACGATTCGGCCTCGGGTTGCGCGACGTGGCCAAATACGGGATCTACATCGCGTTCTGCGGCCTGTTCATCTTTCTCTCGATCTCGTCGCCGACATTCCTGACGACGGAGAATATTCTGAACATCCTTCGCCAGTCGTCGCTCAACGGAATCATCGCGGTCGGCATGACCTTTGTGATCATTACTGGCGGGATCGACCTTTCGGTCGGCTCGATTGTGGCGCTGGCTGCAGTCGTCGCAACGTCGTTTGCGCATCCCGATACCTACCCGGTTGCCGTGCCAATCGCGCTCGGGTTGGGCGTTGGCGCGGCGATCGGTCTGCTCAACGGCGTGATCATCGCCAAAGGTGCCATCGCTCCCTTCGTCGTCACCCTGGGGATGATGACCATGGCGCGCGGCGCCGGCCTCGTGTTCAGCTCGGGGCGGCCGATAATCAACCTGAGCGACGAGTACAACAGCATCGGCGGTGGTTATTTCCTGGGTATTCCGATACCCATCTTCCTGTTTGTCGGCGTGCTCCTGATCGGCATTTTCCTGCTTCGCTTCGCGAGGTTCGGCCGTCACGTCTATGCAGTCGGCGGCAACGAGCAGGCATCCAAGCTCTCCGGGCTGAATACGGGGCGCATCAAGATCGCGGTCTATGCATTGTCGGGACTCTTCTCGGGCTTTGCCGGCGTCCTGCTGTCGTCTCGGGTAATGACCGGCAGTCCCGTTGCCGGGGTCGGTTACGAGCTTGACGCGATCGCCGCAGTGGTCATCGGCGGAAGCAGTCTCTCTGGGGGCGCAGGTTCGATCTACGGCACGATCATCGGCACCCTGATCATCGGAATCATGAATAACGGACTCGATCTGCTCAACGTCTCCTCGTACTACCAGCAGATCGTCAAGGGGGCAATCATCATCGCCGCCGTCCTGCTCGACCAGAAAACGAAGAACGTCAAGTAAGTCGTTCAGGTAGTAGGGAATCGGGCAAATGCCCGGGTAATCAGCAGCGCAGTTTCAGCAGTCTCTTTCCATTCATTCCAACGGCCAGGAGGGTCAGCGTCATGAAAAAGCTTGTGTTGAAAACGATCGCGGCGAGCATGCTGTTTGCGGCAGGAACTACGGTGTATGCGAAGGATGTGAAGATCGGCGTCTCGTTCCAGAACATGCAGAACGAGTTCATCATCTACATGTCAGACGCGCTGCGCGCCAAGGCCAAGGCGCTCGGCGTTGCGCTCGTTGAGAGTGATGGTCAGGGCAAGGCGGAAAACCAAGTGTCGGCGGTCGAGAACTTCATCGCCCAGAAAGTTGACGCCATCGTGCTCAATCCCTACGACAAGGAAGGCTGCGCGCCGGCTGTCGAGAAGGCCGTTGCTGCGAACATTCCGATCGTTGTCGTCAATGCGCAGGTCGTCAACCTGGACAAAGCGAACGCCTATGTCGGCTCGGATGATATCGATGCCGGCAAGATCGAAATGCAGCACATCGCGGATCTGATCAAGGGCAAGGGCAACGTCGCGATTATGCACGGGCCGAACGGCAACTCGGCCGAAGTTCAGCGCACCCAGGGCAACATGGAAATCCTCAAGAAGTATCCGGAGATCAAGGTCGTCTTCGAGCAGACGGCGAACTGGGACCGCGCGCAGGCGCTCAGCCTGATGGAGAACTGGTTGCAGACCGGCAAGCAGATCGACGCCGTCGTCGCGCAGAATGACGAAATGGCGCTAGGTGCTTCGCGCGCGATCCAGGCAGCGAAGAAGACCATTCCGGTGATCGGTATTGATGCCATTCCCGATGCGCTCAAGGGCGTCAAGGACGGCAAACTCGTCGCCACCGTCTTCCAGGATGCGCGCGGGCAGGGCGCTGGGGCGATCGAGGTGGCTGCCAAGCTGGCGAGGGGCGAATCGGTACCGAAGACCACCTTCATCCCGTTCCAGTTGGTGACCAAGGACAACCTGGCGCAGTTCATGCCGAAGTAGGCGGCAACCGTCGCGGATCGGTGTGAGCTGCCGCTTCGCGACCCTGCCGATGTCGTACATCAGTCTCCGTTTGCCGCGGTCCACCCCAGGGCAATCGCATGAATGCCAATGTCGTCGACGCTGGAAATAGTCGTTGACG
>JADHEF010000325.1_pt1 | contig 54490 bp, 31 predicted proteins | sample 8952391 | NCBI WGS metagenome assembly JADHEF01 (sample SAMN16124439, study PRJNA663245) | bioreactor sludge metagenome | isolation source: sludge (nitrite) | place: India:Bengaluru | collected 2019-02-28 | reverse complement strand
AGAGGAAGCCGAGCCGGTCCTGGTGGATCGCCTCGACGATGCTCTGGGAGAGCCCTTCGTCGAGCGAGAGGCGGCCCAGCTCCCGAGGCGCGGCGGGGAGCACGGCGAGGAGGGCGCCGAGCGCGACGAGGGCGAGGCGACGGGGCCTCATGCTCTCCCGTACGGCCCGGCGCGGCGCGGGTTCTCTGATGCGATGAAGTCGCTCCTTGACGCGCCCGCCGCCAACCGGCACATTCGCCGCCTCATTCGAGCCCGCACGACCCCACCCCGCCCGGAGGCCGTCGACGTCCTCCTCGTCTCGATGCCGTTCGGCCCCGAGATGGCGCCGTCCCTCGGCCTCTCGCTGCTGAGGGCGGGGCTCGCGCCGCTCGGCGTTTCGGCCCGCGTCCTCTACCTCACGCTCCGCTTCGCCGAGCGCCTCGGCGTCGGCCCCTACACGCGGATCGCGACCGACGGCACGCGGTCGATCCGCGAGCTCGCGGGCGAGCACGTCTTCCGCGAGGCCCTCTTCGGTCCCGACCCGGCCGGCGACGCGCGCTGGGAGCGCGACGTCCTCCTCGCCCGGGCGTGCTGGCCCACGAGGGAGCTCGCCCGTCCCGTCCCCGCCTCGTTCGTCCGAGCCGTCCGGCGCGCGCGGAGCCTCGCCGGCCCGTTCCTCGAGAGGGCGCTCGACGAGGTCCTCGCGCACCGGCCGCGCCTCGTCGGCTTCACGAGCGTCTTCCAGCAGCACGTCGCGTCGCTCGCGCTCGCGCGGCGGATCAAGGCCGCCGCGCCGGAGACCGTCGTCGTCCTCGGCGGCGCGAACTGCGAAAGCGTCATGGGAGCAGAGACGGCGCGCTGCTTCCCCGTCCTCGACGCCGTCGTCTCGGGCGAGGGCGACCTCGTCTTCCCCGAGCTCGTCGCGCGCGCCCTCGCGGGCCGTCCGCTCGACGACCTCCCCGGCGTCTCGACGCCCGGGAACGTCGAGGCGCTCTTCTCGGCGGGGCGCTTCCCGAACGCCCCGTCGGTCACGCGGATGGACGACCTTCCCGTCCCCGACGACTCCGACTACTTCGAGCAGTTCGCCCGGAGCCGCTTCGCCGGGGCCTGGACGCCCGGCCTCTTCCTCGAGACGGCCCGCGGCTGCTCGTGGGGGCAGAAGAGCCACTGCACGTTCTGCGGCCTCAACGGGACGACGATGGCGTTCCGGAGCAAGTCCCCCGAGCGCGCCCTCGCCGAGCTCCGCGACGTCACGTCGCGCCACCCCGGGAGCGACCTGCAGGTCGTCGACAACATCCTCGACACGCGCTACTTCGACACGCTCCTCCCCGAGCTCGCGAAGTCGCCCCCGTCCTCGCCCGTCTTCTGGGAGACGAAGGCGAGCCTCCGCAAGGAGCAGATCCGCGCGCTCGCCGACGCCGGGGTGACGCGCATCCAGCCGGGTGTCGAGAGCCTCTCCGACGCCGTGCTGAAGCTCATGAAGAAGGGCGTCACCGCGCTCCAGAACGTCCAGCTCCTGAAGTGGTGCCGCGAGCTCGGCGTCACGCCGTACTGGAACCTCCTCTGGGGCTTCCCTGACGAGGAGCCTTCGGAGTACGCGCGGATGGCGCGGCTCGTGCCTCTCCTCGCGCACCTCGCGCCGCCGGCGGGCGTCGCCGGCCTGCGGCTCGACCGCTTCAGCCCCGGGTTCGACGACGCAGATCGGCTCGGCTTCCTCGACGTCGCGCCGATGCCGTCGTACGCCGCGGTCTACCCCTTCCCGGCCGACCGCATCGCGAACCTCGCCTACTCCTTCACGTTCTCGCGCCGCGGCGCGGGAGAGGCGGCCGAGTACGTCGCGCCGCTCCTCCGCGCCCTCGCGAGGTGGAAGCGCGTCGCCGGCGCGAGCGCCCTCTTCTCCGTTCCGGCGGGCGACGCGCTCTTCGTCTTCGACCTCCGGACCGCCGCGCGGCGCCCGCTCACGGTCCTCCGCGGAGAGGCGCGCGCCGTCCACGACGCGTGCGACGCCTCGACGAACGTCCGCGCGGTCGTCGAGAAAGTCCGCTCGGAATGCGGCTTTGCGCGCGAGGCGACGGAGCGTGCGCTCTCCGCGCTCGTGCGCGACCGCCTCCTCCTCGAGGACGGAGAACGTCGTCTCGCTCTCGCCGTCCCGCTCGGACGCTTCGCTCCGGACGGACGAGCGAGCGCGCGCTTCCATCGCCTCGCGCGAAGAATCGGGCGAAGGACACGTGACGGAATCGCGTTTCCCGTTCACAATGCAGCGGTGACGTTTCGGACACGAAACGGGGACGACGCGCCGCACGCCCCGCAGAGTACGCGGACGACGTCTTCCTCCGGCGAAGTTCTACTCGACCGCTTCTCCGTGAATCGTCGCGGAGAGCTGGTCTTTTCCTGAACCCCCGTCCTCGAGGGCGGAACCGAAAGGAGATCCGGATGGCAACGAAGAAGGCAGCGAAGAAGGTTGCGAAGAAGGCCGTGAAGAAGGTCGCGAAGAAGGCCCCCGCCAAGAAGGCCCCCGCGAAGAAGGCCGTCAAGAAGGTCGCCAAGAAGGCCGTCAAGAAGGCGCCCGCCAAGAAGGTCGCCAAGAAGAAGGACGTCGGCCTCATCTGACCGACCGTCGCGCCGGAGCCGGTCCCCTCGCGGGGCCGGCTCCGCGCCGCGATCTCACGGCGCCGCCTCGGCCCCCTACTTCAGGCCGGTGACGAGGTGGAGGTCGTTCCTGTACTGGAAGAAGCTGTAGACCCAGGAGCGCCCGTCGGGCGTCACCTGGGCCGCGACGATCGACTCGACGCCCGCCGGGTCCGGGGGCGCGATCGTCGCGACCACCTCCCGCGTGCGCGTCGCGAGCTCGACCTTCCGGATGCGGGCGGGAAGCTCGTCGAAGCGGAAGACGAACAGCGAGCCGCCGTCGACGCTCCAGCGCATCGGCACGTCTCCGGGCTCGAGGCCCGGGACGAGCCTCGGCTCGGCTCCGTCGATCGGGAGGAAGACCACCCGCCCTTCGCCGTCGGACACGGCCGCGGTCCGCCCGTCCGGCGAGACGACGTCGGACGGCGGAGCGAACCGCAGCCCCTCGCCCGGCAGCGCGCGCGGCCCGCCGGCCTCCGTGCTCTGCACGTAGAGCCGGACCGGCTTCCCCTCCTCGTTCGCCGCGAGCAGCAGCCTCTCTCCACCGGGGAAGAACGCCGCCGCCTGGTAGCTCGTGATCGGCCCGCGATCGAGCGTCTTCGCACGGCCCGGACCCGTCGGGAGGAGGACGACGCTCGGCGGGCTCGACGGGACGATCGCCACCGCCCACTTCCCGTCGGGCGAGAGCGGGCCGGCGGTCCCTTCGCCGAGGCGCGCCGCGGCGGACGCCTCCGTCCCGCGGTAGTAGACCGAGTACGTCCCAGCGCCTCCTCCGGCCCCCTGCTCGGCGAACAGGATGGCGCGACCGTCACGCGAGAGGTCCGAGACGACCGTCGCGTCGAGCCACGAGAGGTCCCGGTCCGCGGGCTGCTCCGCGCTTCCGAGCCCCATCCCGAGGCGGACGCGCCCTTCCGTGACGAGCAGCTCGCCGGTCGCGCTCACGTCCTGGAGCGCGAGGCGCCCCGGGCTCCGCGCCAGGAGTCGCCGCTTTCCCTTCAGGGTGACGGCCCACAGGGCGCAGTTCGGGGAGACGTCCGTCGCGGTGAACCAGACTTCGTCTCCCTTCGGCGACCACGCGAGGCCGAGTGCGCTCGCCCAGCCTGCGGCGAGAACGGTCACGCTTCCGGCGCGATCGACGACGGAGATCGAGCCGCGGTCGTCTCCGGCGATCGGGTGGTCGACGAAGGCGACCCGCTCTCCGTCGGGGGAGACCCTCACGTTGCTGATCCACCCCTCCGCCACATGGAGGACCTTCTCGATCGGGTACTCGAGGCGGTGGCGTCCTTCCACGACCCGGCTCACCGCGAGCTCCTTGCCGTCCGGGGAGAAGTCCGCGTCCTCCACGTCGGTCAGGACCTTCCGCGGCGCCCCGCCGACGAGCGGGACTCGCGCGAGCGTCCCGCGCGCCGAGAAGCCGTAGATGTAACGGCGATCCAGCGAGACGGCGAGCTCGCCGGCCGACGAGACCGAGAGAACGTCTCCCGGGGGGAGGTCGAGCGGGCGGGACTCGGGGCTCTCCGTCCGCATCGAGTAGAGGCGGAACGGCTCCCCCTCCCAGCCCGCGCCGTAGACGATCGTCTTTCCATCCGGCGAGAAGCGCGCCGAGAGGACGAGCCCCCGCCGGAACGTCAGCTGCTTGTAGGACGGCACGCCCGGCCCTCCCGCCGCGTGCCCCGCGCGCCACGCGAGGGCCGCGCCCCCGAGCACGACGAGCGCGGCGACCGCGGCCGGAAGGAGGACGGCGAGCCGGCGCCGCCGCACCGGGAACGACCGCCGCCGGACCGACGAGACGCGCGTGAAGCCTTCGGCGTACTCCCGGAGCTGGAAGGCGAGGTCGGCCGCAGACTGGAACCGGTCCTCTGGCTTCTTCTCGAGGCAGCGCCGGAGGATCGGCTCGAGCTCCGGGGGGATCGTCCCGGGATCGTCGAGACGCGCGATCGGGTCCTCGGCGAGCGTCGCGCTCAGCGTCTCGATCGCCGACGGCTTCCGGAACGCGACCTGCCCCGTGAGCATCTCGAACAGCACTGCGCCGAAGGCGAATATGTCGGAACGGTGGTCGAGCGGCGCGCCGCGGACCTGCTCGGGCGACATGTACCTCACCGTGCCGACGACGATTCCGGAGACGGTCAGCCGCTCGGCGGTCTCGGCATCCGGGAGCCCCTCGAACGACAGCGGCGCAACCGGCTCGACGAGCTTCGCGAGGCCGAAGTCGAGGAGCTTCACGCGACCGTCGCGCGTGAGGAAGACGTTCTCCGGCTTCAGGTCGCGGTGGATGACCCCCGCGGCGTGCGCCGCCGCGAGCCCCTGCGCGATCTCGCACGCGGTCGTGGCGACGGCCTTCGGCTGCAACGCGCCGCGCTCCAGGCGGTCGCGGAGCGTCTCCCCCTCGAGCAGCTCGCTGACCAGGTACGGCACGCCGTCGTGGCTCCCGACGTCGTAGACGGCGAGGACGTTCGGGTGGCTGAGCCTCCCGACCGCCTTCATCTCCACCTCGAACCGCCGGATCCGGTCGAGGTCCGAGGAGCCGGTCTTCGTCAGGATCTTGATGGCGACGTCGCGCCCGAGCCGGGTGTCGCGAGCCCGCCAGACCTCGCCCATCCCCCCCGCGCCGATGCGGGCCAGGATCTCGTAGGGACCGACCTTCTCGCTGGCGGAGAGCGTCATGCGCCGCCGGATCGTAGCGCGTCCGGACCGCTCAGAGAACGCGGCGGACCGTCCAGAAGTCCCAGGCGAGGTCGGGGTGGAGGAGGTAGTCGAACGGCAGCGTGAAGTACCCCTGCATCCCCCACCGCTTTCCCCAGGAGTTCCGAAGGAGGAAGCGGTGCCCCCGCTCGTCGTATCCGACCGCGAGGACCGCGTGCCCGCCGAGGATCCTTTCGTCCCGCGTGGGCATCGGCTCCCGCCCGGTCTCCCGCACCGCGCGGCTCTCGAAGCGCTCGTGCACCGAGATCCCGAGCGTGAACGGGAAGCCCTGGGCGAGGCAGCCCCGGAGGTGGTCGAGCTCGCGCGGGACGCGGTGGTACGTCACCGCCCGGCGCGTCCGGGCCTCCGTGAAGCACCTCTTCGCGGGCCGCTCGGCGAACCTCTCGGGCCGCCAGGGCCAGAGGCGCTCGGAGCAGACGCCGGTCCTCGCCGCCGCCCGGTATCCGTCGCGGAGCGACACCGGTGCGTTCGTCCCGACCGTGTGCTCCTTCGCCCGCTCGACCCAGTAGAGGAAGAGGCGCGACGGCAGCGGAGCCTCCTCTCCCTGGCGCCGCTCGTCGAACCAGAGCGCCGCGCCGATGGCGTGGGCCGAGCAGGCGTTGAGCGGTCGCTGGTCCTCGACGGGCGGGCAGCCCGGGCGAAGGTCGACCTTCGTGGGGAGCGCGCGCCGCACGTGCCGCGGCGCCTCCCAGCGGAGGTCGCGATGATCGGGGACGTCGGGGTGCGTACCGTACGGCCGGACTCTCTTCATCAGCTCGTCCCTCCCGGGACGGGCGTTATTCTCGCGGCTCCGATGCCTCGCGCCGAATCCCCCGCCGTCCCGTGGCCGACGTTGGACCCCGCCCGGCGGAGCGCCGAGGTCCGCGCCTTCTTCGATCGCCGCGCGCGCGTCTACGACCGCGTGGCGGATCGCCCCTACTGGGACTTTTCCGACCGGGTCCTCCTCGAGCTTCTCCGGCTGACGATCCTCACCGAGCTGGGTAACGGAGACGGCGTCCGCCTCCTCGACGCCGGAGGCGGGACGGGTCGCTGGGCGCTCCACCTCCTCCGCGAGCTCCCGCGCGCGACCGCCGTCCTCGCCGACGTCTCCCCCGGGATGCTCGCCGCCGCCCGGCGCAAGGCCGTCCGGGCTGGCGTCGCCGACCGGCTCGCGCTCGTCGCGCACGACCTCCACGACCCGCTGCCGCGCCGCCTCGGACGCTTCGACCTCGTCCTCTGCTTCCACAACGTCGCCGGCCTCGTCGCCGACCCGGCGGCCCTCGTCGCGAGCCTCGCGCGCGCGGCCGCGAACGGCGGACGCGTCGCGCTCGTCCTCCCCAGCCTCTGGCAGGCGGCGGCGAAAGTCCTCCGCGACGGCCGGCCGGCCGAGCTGCGCCGCCTCGCGGCGAGCGCCTCCGTCCGCTACGCGCCCGGCGTCCCCGAGGTCCTCGTCTTCACGCCGGCCGTCGCGCGCGTCCTCCTCGAGCGCGCCGGCTGCGTGGAGACCGCCGTCCGCGGCTTCCCGGTCACCGTTCACCCGGAGGGCCCCGACGAGGCGCTCCCCGCGCACCTCGCGAGCCCCCGGCTAAGGAGCCGGCTCGTCCCGCTCGAGGCCGCGCTCTGCCTCTCCGAGGAGGCGGCCGCGCGCGGGAACAACCTGCTCGCGATCGGGCGGACGCGCCGCTGACGGGGCGGCCGCGCGATTTGCGCCGGAACCGCTGGCCTGCCCGGCCGGGCTCGAACCGGCGACCCTCGGCTTAGAAGGCCGATGCTCTATCCAGCTGAGCTACGGGCAGGCGCTCGAGCGGACCGGGAAGGACTGTAGCAGGAGGCGGCTCAGCGCGGGCGGGAGCAGCGCTTGCGGAGAGTGGCGGGCATTTCCGCGGGGAGGCCCGTCTCCGCTCTCGCTCCGTTCGGCGCCGCCGAGGCTCGCTTCGCCTCCGCGGCCCGGGCGCGGAGCCAGTCGCGGAAGGCGACGGCGTCACAGAGCCCCGCGTCGGCGTCGGTCAGCGGGACTCGGTCGGCGTCCTGACAGAAGGCGCGCCCCCCGACGAGGATCGTCAGGCCCGGCACGGCGGCACGGGCCTCTGCGATCGTCCGCGCCGCCTCGGGAACGTGCTCGGAGAGCGAGACCGAGAGGGCGAGAGCCGTGGGCCGGCGCTGGGCGACGAAGCGGACGAGCGACTCGCGCGGCACGTTCGCCCCGAGCGACTCCGCTTCCCAGCCGCTCTCGCGGGCCACGTCCGAGAGGAGCCGGATTCCGACGTCGTGGAACTCCCCGGCGAGGCAGGCGAGGAGGATGCGCGGCCGGCCGGGCCCCGCGGGCGGAGCCGCGGACCCGGCGGAGCGCGCCACGACGCGCGTGGCGAGCGCCGTCGCGAGGTGCTCCTCCGCGACCGACACCTCCCCGCGCGCCCACATCCGTCCGACCTCCGCGAGCGCGGGGACGACGAGGTCGCGCACCAGGAGAGCCGTGTCGGCGCCGCGGGCTCGGCCGCCCCGGAGGAGCGCTTCGGCCTCGGCCTCGGCACCGCCGAGGAGCGCCATCAGGAACGGACCGGTGAGGTCCCCGAGATCGGCACCTCCCGAGGTGGACGCGAAAACCCGTGCTCTAGTCGTCGCCACTCTGTGCTCCAAGCCGGTTACGCCGCCCGTGGCGGGGCGGATTCCTCAAGCTTTCACCTCGACGCGCGTCCCCCCCCAGACGTCGAGGACCGCGCCGGTGATCGTCGCCGCCGCCGGGGAGAGGAGGAAGAGGACGGACGCGGCCACGTCGAAGGCGTCGAGCTTCTCCTCGAGCGGCCTCTCGTGGGGCGCGGGCTCGAGGTTCCGAGACCGGTTCTCCGTCGAGCCGGGGCAGACGGCGTTCACCGCGACGCCGGCCGGCCGGAGCTCGAGCGCGAGCGCCTTCGTCAGCCCGACGAGGCCGAACTTCGCGGCGCAGTGCGCGGCGACGTTCGCGTCGCCGGCCGTTCCGTGGATCGACGCGACGTTCACGATCCGCCCGCGGCTCTTCTTCAGCTCCGGGAGGGCGGTGCGGACGAGGAGGTAGGTCGCCTTCAGGTTCGTGTCGAGGACGGTGTCCCACTCCTCCTCCGTCAGCCTCTCGAACGGCTTCCAGACGAAGACGCCGGCGTTGCTGACGACGGCGTCGAGACGCCCGGTCTCGGCCACCGCGCGCGCGACGAGACGCTCGACGTCGGCGGCCCGTCGCACGTCGCACGGGACGCCGACGGCCGCGCCCCCGAACGAGGCGACCTCGCGCACGACCTCCTGGAGCTGCTCCTCCGTCCGCGAGGCGAGGACGACCGACGCCCCCGCCCGGGCGGCCGAGAGCGCGATGGCGCGGCCGATCCCGCGGCCCGCGCCCGTGACGATCACGGTCTTCCCGTCCAGCGCCTTCTGCTCCGCCACTTCCGCTCCCTCCGGCCATCCGCGCCTCCGTCCCGCGCGGGGCGCGCGGGGGAGGCTAGCACGCGGGCTCCGCGCGCACGCCCCCTACAATCGGACCGGAGGCCCGACCGAACCGATGCACGCACGCCCCTCGCGACTCGTCCTCTTCGACGTCGACGGCACGCTCCTCTCCTCGGGGCGCCGCGGCCTGACGGCGTTCGGAGAGGCCCTCCGCCGGACGTTCGGGACGGAGGGAGACCTCGCCTCGTACCGCTTCGAGGGAAAGCTCGACCCGGTCATCGTCGCGGAGCTGATGAGCGGCGCCGGCGTCCCCGACGACGTCGTGGCCGCGCGCCGGCCCGCCGCGCTCGAGCTCTACCTCGACCTCCTCGACGAGGCGCTCGCGGCCGAGCCGCCCGACCTGAAGCCGGGGGCCGCCGAGGTCGTCGCTCGGGTCGCGGCGACGGAGGCCGTCGTCCCGGCGCTCCTCACCGGGAACATGCCGCGCGGGGCCCGGATCAAGCTCTCGGCCGCCGGCCTCTGGGGCCATTTCCGCTTCGGCGTCTTCGGCGACGAGGCGGGGAGACGGGTCGAGCTCGGCCCGATCGCCCTCGCTCGCGCTCTCGAGACGACCGGCCGCCCCTTCTCCCCGTCCGAGACCGTCGTCGTGGGCGACGCACGGGCCGACGTCGAGTGCGGGCGGGCCCTCGGCGCCCGCGTCGTCGCCGTCGCCACCGGCCGGACGAGCGTCGCGGAGCTGCGCGACGCCGGGGCCGACGTGGTGTTCGAGACGTTCGCCGACGTCGCGTCGGCCTGCGAGGCGATCCTTGCTTAGCGCCACGCTCGCGCTCGCCCTCGCCGTGGCGCCGGCGGCCGGGACGGCCTCCGGCCCGCCGGTCGACGTCACGCTCCCGACGGTCCACGACGTCCGGGCGTCGGTCGACGTCGCGCCGGCCCGGGACGTCCTCGTCCTCCTCGGTGGCGGCCCCGACGCGCCGGCGGCGCTCCGGAGGCTGCGCGCCTCCCGCGCCTTCTCCGTCGCCTTCTCCCGCGACGGCGGCAACCCGGAAGACCTCCTCGGCCGCCTCGTCTCCGTCGCCGCCGGCACGCCGGACCCGCTCCTCTCCGGCTACGCGCGCCGCGCCGCGACCTTCGGGAAGGTGCTCGACGCGCTCGAGACCGAGGGGACGCCCGGGGGGCTCGTCCAGGCGCGCCGCATCGCCGCGCTCCTCCCGGCGTCGCGGCCGGTCTCCGCCCGCCTCGTCCTCGTCCCGCTCCTCGGCCTCGGCGGCTTCGACGACGTCGTCGCCGAGGAGGACGGCGAGACGATCTGGCTCTTCGCCGACCTGCCGCTCCTGGCTCCGGAAGGGCCGGCGGAGGTCGTCCCGCGCGAGGCCGTCCTCTCCCTCCTCCGCGCGTCGGCCGCGGAGGGGTGGAAGCGGCTCTTCGCCCCGTTCCGCCAGCCGCCCGGCTGGCCGGGCGAGACCGGCCCCGACTTCGACACGCTCCTCGCGCGGACCGTCAACGACGGACCCGAGACCCTCTTCCTCATCCCCGACGAGTTCTACCCGCTCGGCACGATGTTCGAGGAGCCGATCGAGAGGAGCTTCGCCCGCTGGAACGCCGCCTGCGAGACGCTCCTCGACCCGAAGTCGTCCGCCGAGACCCGGCGGGAGGCGTTCCTCTCCGTCACGACCAGGGGCGACTTCTGGCGCCGCCACGCCCCGGTCGTCGGCGCGAAGGTGACCGAGACGATCCTCCGGCGGGCGGGGACGAAACGCTTCGTCGAGGCCCTGGCGGAAGGGCCGCGCGCCGTCGGCGCGCTCTACGTCGAGGTCACCCGGAAGACGAAGGAGCCGCAGCTCGGGAAGGCGGCGAAGAAGGCGCTCGAGGCTCCGGCCGCCCCCCGCTGACCGGGAGCGGCGCCGCCCCGCGCGCCGCCTTCCGAAAGGGCGTCAGAGCGCCGCGCAGCAGGGGGCCGCGCAGCGCTCGTAGACCGAGCCGCGCTGCTTCGGCGTGAAGCCGGCGTCGCGGATCAGGGCGACCATGTCGTCCCGCGTCATCCGGTTGTGCGCGCCGGCGGCGGCGACGACGTTCTCCTCGATCATGATCGAGCCGAGGTCGTCGGCGCCGAAGAAGAGCGACACCTGCCCGATCTTCTTCCCCTGCGTCACCCACGAGCCCTGCACGTGCGGGACGTTGTCGAGGAAGAGGCGCGAGAGCGCGAGCGTCCGGAGGTAGTCGTGGCCGGTCGAGACCTCGACCTTCCCGTCGAGCTCCGTGTTCTCCTCCTGGAACGTCCAGGGGATGAAGGCCGTGAACGACTCCTTCCCCCCGTCGAGGGCGGCGTCCTGCACGCGCCGGACGACGTCGAGGTGCGCGACCCGCTCGGCGTACGTCTCGCCGACGCCGAACATCATCGTCGCCGTCGTCGGCATCCCCAGCCGGTGCGCCTCCCGGTGGACCTCGGCCCACCTCTCGGTCGGGGCCTTCGCGAGCGCGACGATCCGCTTCCGCACGCCGTCCTCGAGGATCTCCGCCCCGCCCCCCGGCACCGACATCAGCCCCGCGTCGCGCAGCCGCGCGAGCACCTCCGCCACCGGCCGCTTCTCCCTCTTCGCGAGGAACCAGATCTCGGGCGCCGAGAAGGCGTGGCGGTGGATGCCGGGGTAGCGGTCGCGCAGGAACGACAGCAGCTCCTCGTAGAACGAGAACGGCAGGTCGGCGTGGACGCCCCCCTGCAGGAGGACGCCCGTCCCGCCGAGCGCGAGCGTCTCCTCCACCTTCGCGCCGATCTCCTCGAGCGGGAGGACGTAGGCCTCCTCGTCCCCCGCCTTCCGGTAGAAGGCGCAGAACGCGCAGCGGTAGATGCAGACGTTCGTGTAGTTGATGTTCCGGTCGACCTGGTACGTCGCGACGCTTCCCGGGTGGAGGCGCCGCCTCACCGCGGCGGCGGCGGCGCCCAGCTCGAGGAGCGGCGCCTCCTCGAGGAGGAGGACCGCCTCCGACGCCGTGAGCCGCCCGCCCGACACCGCGCGCTCGAGCAGCGCGCCGACGCGCGGCGAGCCCCCGAGGCCGGGAGACGGGGGGTTCGGGAGGAACGCGGCCGGCGCGGCGGAGGCCATCAGGAGAACGACCTCGGGACGAGCGGCACCCCCGCGAACGGCGGGAGGTCGGGGGACGGGATCAGCCCGTGGGCCGCGGCGCGCCGGTAGAACTCCGCGAGCCCGCGCTCGTCGTCGTCGTCGAGGTCGTAGTGGAGGTTCATCTCGAAGTACTCCGTCAGGAGCCTGCGGTCGAGCCCGGTCCGGGCCATCGCGGCGTCGAGGATCTCGGGCATCCGGTGGCGCGCGTAGTCCCGCGACCAGAGGAACGGCTCGGGCGAGACGTCCCGGCGGACGGCCCAGACCGCCGTCACGAGCGGGAGCCCCGTCAGCCGGTTCCACCCCTCGGCGAGGTCGAGGACGCGGTACGCCGAGACGTCCGTCGTCAGCGCCGGATCGCCGATCAGCAGCGCGGCGTCGGCGCTCGAGAGCATCCGCGGCAGGTCGGGGACGGCCCGGTGGTACTCCGGCGAGGCGCCGAAGAGGTCGGCGAGGAGGATCCGGACCATCGCGGCCGAGGAGCGCGAGCTCGTGTCGAGGGCGACGCTCCGCACGTTCTCGAACGGAACCCGCGACACGAGGAGGACGCTCCTCACCCTCTCGTACGCGGCGATGCCGACGCCACGGACGATCCGCACGCCCGGGATCCGCGCCGCCTCGATCGCCGGGATGATCCCCGCCTGCACCTCGCTCCGCGCGAGCCGCTCCGCGCAGACCGACGGCACGTCGTTGATCGGGAGGAAGCCCTCGACCGCCCCCTTGAGGAACCCCCAGGTGACCGGCCAGGCGTTGACGAAGTCGACGACGGAGACGGGAATCGCGGGCGTCATGTCCACGCCGATCTTACGATGCCGCCCCGCGGGACGGACGTGGACGGAAACGCCCGCCGATCGGACTACCCCGCCGACATCGAGCTCAGGAACTCGAGGTTCGTCTTCGACTTCTCGAGCCGCTCGAGGAGGAGCTCCATCGCCTCCACGGTCGAGAGCGGCGTGAGGACCTTGCGGAGGATCCAGATGCGGTTGAGCTCGGCCTTCTCGATGAGGAGCTCCTCCTTCCGCGTCCCCGACTTGTTGATGTCGATGGACGGGAAGACGCGGCGGTCGACGAGCCGGCGGTCCAGGTGGATCTCCATGTTGCCCGTCCCCTTGAACTCCTCGAAGATGACGTCGTCCATCCTCGAGCCGGTGTCGATGAGGGCCGTCGCCATGATCGTCAGCGAGCCCCCCTCCTCGACGTTTCGTGCCGCGCCGAAGAAGCGCTTCGGCTTCTGGAGCGCGTTCGCGTCGACGCCGCCGGAGAGGACCTTGCCCGACGGCGGGCAGGTCGTGTTGTAGGCGCGCGCGAGGCGGGTGATCGAGTCGAGGAGGATGACGACGTCGCGCTTGTGCTCGACGAGCCGCTTCGCCTTCTCGATGACCATCTCGGCCACCTGGACGTGGCGGGTCGCCGGCTCGTCGAACGTCGAGCTGATGACCTCGCCCTTCACCGACCGCTGCATGTCGGTGACCTCCTCGGGCCGCTCGTCGATCAGGAGGACGATGAGCGTCACCTCGGGGTGGTTCGTCGTGATCGAGTTCGCGAGCGCCTGCAGGAGCATCGTCTTGCCGGTGCGCGGCGGCGCGACGATCAGGCCGCGCTGCCCCTTGCCGACCGGAGCGATCAGGTCGAGGACGCGCGACGACATGTTCGGCGTCTCGAGCCGGATCCGCTCCTGCGGGTAGAGCGGCGTCAGGTTGTCGAAGAGGATCTTCTCCCGCGCCACGTCGGGGTGCTCGAAGTTGACCGCCTCCACCTTGATGAGGGCGAAGTAGCGCTCGCCTTCCTTCGGCGGCCGGATCTGCCCCGAGATCGTGTCGCCCGTACGAAGGCCGAACTTGCGGATCTGGGAGGGCGAGACGTAGATGTCGTCGGGCCCGGCGAGGTAGTTGTACTCGGGGGCGCGCAGGAAGCCGAAGCCGTCCGGCAGCACCTCGAGGACCCCTTCCGAGAAGATGAGGCCGGCCCGCTCCGTCTGCGCCTGCAGCACCTTGAAGATGAGGTCCTGCTTCCGGAGCGCCGCCGCCCCCTCGACCTCCAGCTCCTGCGCGATCTTCAGGAGCTGCGGCATCGGGGTGTTGTGCAGCGTCCGGATGTCGAGCATCGGCGCGTTCTCGAGGTCGGGCGAAGCCGGCTCCTCGACGTCGTTCGGGAGGTCGTTCGGGTCGATCGTCGGGCTGACGTAGTCGGTACCGGGTACCTTGCGGCGGGGCATCAGGACTCCTTCTGTGTCGGACCCTGCGGCGCCGCGGGCGCGGCGCCGTCCCTGGTCCTTCCGGTGAGCCGGTCCTTGAGAAGACGGCCGAGGGTGGGCAGATTTTCGCCCGTTTCGGACGAAACGGGCAGGAGGGGGCGTTCGGAGGGTGGGCAGATTTTCGCCCGTTTCGGACGAAACGGGCAGGAGGGGGCGTTCGAGATCTTCCAGCTCGGCGGCGAGGGCCCGGAGGTGCCGGACCCGCTGCGACGCCTTGACGGCGTCCCACTTCGTCGCGGCCACGACGGTGGCGACGCCGGCGTTCCGGAGGAACAGGGCCATCGACACGTCCGACGGCTGGGGGGGGAGCCGGCCGTCGACGAGGAGGAGGGCGAGGTCGGGGGGCCTTTCGCCCGTCAGGAGCTCCTCGATGAGCCCCGCGAAGTGCTCCCGCGAGGCGCGCGCCGTCTTCGCCCACCCGTAGCCGGGGCAGTCGACGACGTGGAAGGCGTCGTCCACCCGGTACCAGTGGAGCGCCTGCGTCCGGCCGGGGGTCTGCGAGACGCGGGCCACCTTCGTGGCGAGCAGGGCGTTCAGGAGGCTCGACTTCCCGACGTTCGACCGTCCGAGGACGGCGACGGAGGGGATCGGCAAGCCGCGCGGCCGCTCGCCGGCGCTGTGGGCCGGGAGCTCGAGGCGGACCGACTTGCCGAGCGGACTCCTCACGGAGACCGCCCGCGCGGCCTTGGGCGTGCGGGAAACGGGGTTCTCTTTCCGGGTCATATTCGAAGCTGAAGGAAAAGGGGCGCCTCACCGGCCGACCCCCGCGCGGGGGCCGGCCGGCGGATCAGTGAGCCAGGGTGGAGGGGGGCGTCGTTCCCGTCTCGGCCGCGACCGGCTTCGGCGGGGTGGCGACCGGGGAGCCCTCGAGGGCGAGGCGGACGACCTCGTCGACGTCGTCGACGAGGTGGGTCTCCAGGACGCTCCGGATCTCCTCGGGGAGGTCGTCGAGGTCCTTCTCGTTCTCGCGCGGGAGGACGATCGTCGTGATGCCGGCGCGGTAGGCGGCGAGGAGCTTCTCCTTGACGCCGCCCACGGGGAGGACCTTCCCCCGGAGCGTGATCTCCCCCGTCATCGCGAGGTCCTTGCGGCAGGCGATGTTCGTGACGGCGGAGAGGATCGAGGTCGCCATCGTGATCCCGGCCGAGGGGCCGTCCTTCGGGATCGCCCCTTCCGGGATGTGGACGTGGATGTCCTTCTTCTCGTAGAAGTCGGCGTCGGCCCCGTACATCTCGGCGCGGCTCCGCACGTACGAGAGGGCCGCGCGGGCCGACTCCTGCATCACGTCGCCGAGCTGTCCGGTCAGGACGAGGTTCCCCTTGCCGCGCATCAGCGTCGTCTCGATGTGGAGGACGTCGCCGCCGGCCTCGGTCCACGCGAGCCCGGTGGAGAGGCCGACCTCGGCCTTCTCCCCCTTCTTCGCGGGGCGGTGCTTCGGCTTGCCGAGGAAGTCGGGGAGGTTCTCCGCCGTGACGGTGATCCCCTCCTTCGCCGCGCCGGAGTCGTCCGCGACGACCTTGCGGGCGATCTTCCGGCAGACCGAGGCGATCTCCCGCTCGAGGTTCCGCACGCCCGCCTCGCGGGTGTACTTCTCGACGAGGCCGTAGATCCCGGAGTCGTCGAAGCGGGCCTGCTCCGCCGTCAGCCCGTTCTCCTTGACCTGCTTCGGGACGAGGAACTGCTTCGCGATCGCGAGCTTCTCGTTCGGCGTGTAGCCCGAGAGGCTGATGATCTCCATCCGGTCCTTCAGGGCGGGCGGGATCGGGTGGATCACGTTCGCCGTCGCGATGAACATGACCTTCGAGAGGTCGTACTCGACGTCGAGGTAGTGGTCGACGAACGCGTGGTTCTGCTCGGGGTCGAGGACCTCGAGGAGCGCCGCGGACGGGTCGCCGCGGAAGTCCATCGACATCTTGTCGACCTCGTCCAGCAGGAAGACCGGGTTCACCGTCCCCGCCTTCTTCATCAGCTGGATGATCTGGCCCGGGAAGGCGCCGATGTACGTCCGGCGGTGGCCGCGGACCTCGGCCTCGTCGCGCACGCCGCCGAGGCTGAGGCGGACGAACTTGCGGTTCAGCGAGCGGGCGATCGACTTCGCGAGCGAGGTCTTGCCGACGCCCGGGGGCCCGGCGAAGCAGAGGATCGACCCCTTGGTCTCGGTGACGAGCTGGCGGACCGCGAGGAACTCGAGGATCCGCTCCTTCACCTTGTCGAGGCCGTAGTGGTCCTCGTTCAGGACCTTCTCGGCGTTCTTGATGTCCTTCGACTCGCGCGACGCCTTCTTCCAGGGCACGTTCACGAGCCAGTCGATGTAGTTGCGCGAGACCGTCGCCTCCGCCGAGACGTTCGGCATCGCCTCGAGCCGCTTCAGCTCGGCGATCGCCTTCTCCTTGACGTCCTTCGGCATCCCGGCGGCGTCGATCTTCTGCCGCAGCTCCTCCAGCTCGTCGGAGCGGTCGTCCTTCCGCCCGAGCTCCTGGTGGATCGCCTTGATCTTCTCGTTGAGGTAGTACTCCTTCTGGGCCCGCTCCATCTGCTTCTTGACCTTGTTGTTGATCCGGCGATCGATGTTGATCTTCTCGATCTCGATCTCCAGCAGGTCCTGAAGCTTCTGCAGCCGTTCCAGGGGGTTCACCGTCTCGAGGAGCCCCTGCTTCTCCGGCGTGGCGATCGACGCCGGGAGGTGCCCCGCGAGCATGTCGGCGAAGACGTCGGGGTCGTCGAGGGTGAGCGAGGCGAGGAGCCCCTCGTAGGCGAGCTGGTGCGAGAGCTTCGCGTACTGCTCGAAGACGCCGAGCACCTTCTGCATGTACGGGCCGAGCTCGGCCGCGCCGCCCGGGAGAGGCTTCGCCTCCGCCGCGGCGACCTCGACCTCCTTGTGGCCGCCCGACGCCACGAAGGAGCGGATGACGCCGCGCGAGACCCCCTCGACCATCACCTTGATGTGGCCGTTCGGGAGCTTGAGCGACTGCACCACCGTCGCCACGACGCCGACGTCGTGGATGTCGCCCGCGGCGGGCTCGTCGATCTTCGGGTCGCGCTGGGCGGCGAGGAAGATCTGCTTGTCGGTCGTCAGGAGCGCCGCCTCCAGCGCGGCGATCGAGGAGGCGCGGCCGACGACGAAGGGCGCCATCATCCGAGGGAAGACGACCATGTCCCGGAGCGGTACGAGCGGCAGCGTCCGCGTCGCGGACCTGTGGGGCACTGTCGCGGGGTTCGTCATTCGGGTCTACCTCGTGGGTCGGGGCTGCGGGTCCCGCGCGGCGGGCGCGGGGCCGCTCGTCGCCGCTCCGGAAGGGGCCGTCAACCGACCTTCCGGAGCGACAGGATCGGCGCGGCGCGCCGCTGGACGACGTCCTTCGTGATGACGCACTCCTCGATCTCCTCCTCGGAGGGGACGCGGTACATCACGTCGAGCATGAGCTCCTCGAGGATCACCTTGAGGCCGCGCGCGCCGAGCGTGCGCTTCATCGCCTCGTCGGCGACCTCCTCCACGGCGTCGTCGGTGAACCGGAGGCCGACGTTCTCGAACTCGAGGAGCGTCTGGTACTGCTTCAGGAGGGAGTTCTTCGGCTCCTTCAGGATGGCGACGAGGGCCGCCTTGTCGAGGTCGTGGAGCGTGGCCGTCACGGGGACGCGGCCGATGAACTCCGGGATCATCCCGAACTTGATCAGGTCCTCCGGGTGGACCTTCTCGAGCGTGGCCCCCGAGCGCTTCTGCTTCTTCGACTCGATCTTCGCGCCGAAGCCCATCTGCTTCTCGGTCAGCCGGCGGGCGATGAGGTCCTCGAGGCCGACGAACGCCCCCCCGCAGATGAAGAGGATGTTCGTCGTGTCGATCTGGATGAACTCCTGGTGCGGGTGCTTCCGGCCGCCCTGCGGCGGGACGTTCGTGACCGTCCCCTCGAGGATCTTCAGGAGCGCCTGCTGGACCCCCTCGCCGGAGACGTCGCGCGTGATCGACGGGTTCTCCCCCTTGCGGGCGATCTTGTCGATCTCGTCGATGTAGACGATGCCGCGCTCGGTCTTCTCCTTGTCCTGCCCCGCCGCCTGGTAGAGCTTCAGGATGATGTTCTCGACGTCCTCGCCGACGTACCCCGCCTCCGTGAGCGTCGTCGCGTCGGCGATCGTGAACGGCACCGAGAGCATCTTCGCGAGCGTCTGGGCGAGGAGCGTCTTGCCCGTGCCCGTCGGCCCGATCAGGAGGATGTTCGACTTCTGGAGCTCGACGTCGAGCTTGCGGTTCCGCTCGAAGTAGTCGATCCGCTTGTAGTGGTTGTAGACCGCGACCGCGAGCTTCTTCTTCGCCTGCTCCTGGCCGACGACGTACTCGTCGAGGAACTCCTTGATCTCGCGCGGCTTCGGCAGCTTCGACTCGGGCTTGGCCTGGTCGAGGACCCGGTCCTCCGCGATGATGTCGAGGCAGATGTCGACGCACTCGTCGCAGATGTAGACCGTCGGCCCCGCGATCAGCTTCTTCACGTCGCGCTGCGACTTGTTGCAGAAGCTGCAACGGAGGACCTCGCCGGAGCCGGTTTTCTTCGTCATCCCTGAGTAGACCCTTTCCGGGGGAATTCTAGCGCCCCCGGGAAAACGGGGGCGTCCCGGGAACCGGGATCAGTCCCTGTTCCGGAGCACGTTGTCGATGAGCCCGTACTCCTTCGCGGCCTGCGCCTCGAAGATGTTGTCGCGGTCGGTGTCCTGCTCGATGCGCTCGAACGGCTGGCCCGTGTGGTGGGCGAGGATCTCGTTCAGGCGCTTCTTCATCCGGACGAGGTCGCGGGCGTGGATCTCGATGTCGGACGCCTGCCCCTCGAGGCCGTAGGCGAGCGGCTGGTGGATCAGGACGCGGGCGTTCGGGAGCGCGGCCCGCTTCCCCTTCGCGCCGCCGGCGAGGAGGACCGCCCCCATCGAGGCGGCCTGCCCGATGCAGTAGGTGGCCACGTCGGGCTTCACGTACTGCATCGTGTCGTAGATCGCGAGGCCGGCCGTCACGGAGCCGCCCGGGCTGTTGACGTAGAGCGTGATGTCCTTCTCGGGGTTCTCCGCCTCGAGGAAGAGCATCTGGGCGATGACGAGGTTCGCCACCTCGTCGTTGATCGCCGTGCCGAGGAAGATGACGTTGTCCTTCAGGAGGCGGGAGTAGATGTCGTACGCCCGCTCCCCGCGGTTCGTCTGCTCGATGACCATCGGGACCAGCATCGGACTCCTCCTCTCGTCTCTTATACGGTCACGACGCCGCGACGGCTTCCGTCAGGAGCAGCTCGAGGGCCTTGTCGATCCGGAGCTCCTCCCGAATCCCGTCGAGGCGGTCGTTCTTCACGAGCTGAGACTTCAGCTCGCCGAACGCGACCCCCATCGACCGGGCGCGGCGCTTCAGGTCGGCGTCGAGCTCCGTGTCCGAGACGGAGAGCTTCTCGGCGTCGGCGATCGCGTCGAGGAGGAGGTACTCCTTCACGCGGCGGAGGGCCGCCGGGCGGGCCTCCTCGCGGAGCTTGTTCCAGTCGAGCTTCGTCTCCTTCAGGTCCATCCCCTGGGAGGCGAGGAAGCGCGCGTACTGCTGGAGCGACGAGTCGACCTCGGCCGTGACCATCGTCTCCGGGGCGTCGACGGGGTTCAGGGCGAGGAGCGCGTCGAGGACGGCCCGGCGCCGCTTCTCCTTCAGCGCCTGCTCCTTCTCCCGGGTCAGGCTCCTCCCGAGCTCGGCCTTCAGCATCTCCAACCCGGCGCCTTCCGGCGCCTCGCCGTCACGCGGCGTCAGGATGCGGCGGGCGAGCTCGTCGTCCCACTCGGGGAGGACGCGCTTCTTCAACGCGTGGAGCTGCACGTGGTAGAGGACCGACTTGCCGGCGAACTCCGGGTCGACCCCCTCCTCGGGGAAGTCCTTCTGGAAGCTGACCGTGACGCCGGGCTCGGCGTTCCGGAGGTGGGCCGACATCTCGGGGAGCGTCTCCTCCCCGCCGACCTCGACGAGCACCTTCGGCCGCTCGAAGTCCTTCCCGTCGCCGCCGGGGAACGTCCCCTTGATGTCGACGAGCGCGAAGTCGCCGTCCATCGCCGGGCGGTCCTCGATCGGCTCGAACGCGGCGCGCCCCTCGCGGATCCGCTCCAGGGCCGCGGCGATCTCCTCCTCGGAGGGCTCCGTCGGCTCCGTCGGGACCTTCAGCCCCCGGTAGTCCTTCGGCGCGACGGCCGGGCGGTGCTCGACCTCCACCGTGAACGTGAGCGGGGCGTCGGCCTCGAACTTCAGGTCGTCGATCTTCGGCTCGCCGACGGGCGAGATCCCCTTCTCGTGGAACGCCTCGTGGAGCGTCTCGCGGACGAGCTGCTCGAGCACCTCGCTCCGGAGCTCGTCGGCGAACCGCTTCTTCACGATCTCCGGCGGCACCTTGCCGGGCCGGAAGCCGGGAAGGCGGATCTGCCGGGCCAGGGTCCGGGCGGCCTTCTCCGTCGCCTCGCGGACCTCCTCGAGGGGGACCTCCAGCGACAGCGACCTCTTCGTCGGGGACTCTTCAACGTACGACGTGATGTTCATCGGAATCTCTCGTTTCGGCTTGGTGCGGGAGGAGGGACTCGAACCCTCACGGGTCGCCCCACCGGATCCTAAGTCCGGCGCGTATGCCATTCCGCCACTCCCGCGGAGCGGACGGGGACGGCGACGTTACCACAGGGGCCTCGGGCCTCCGGAACGGGCCGCGAGCCCTCGCGGCGCCCCCCGAAGACGAATCGGGGGCCGGCGTTTCCGCCGACCCCCGGAAGGTGCTGGTGAGCCGTCAGGGACTCGAACCCCGAACCCAGAGATTAAGAGTCTCTTGCTCTACCAATTGAGCTAACGGCCCGTGGCGTGCGGCCGGCCGACCCGGACGCGGGACGAGGATTATACGGAGAGAGTGCCGAGATTCAAGTGCCCGGCTGCGGCGCCCCGGAAGGCGCACCGGCCGCCTTCCGGCGGATCAGCTGCTTGATCTCTTGCGTCCCGAGCGCCGAGGTGGCCGAGATGATCAGCGCCGCGTTCCCGTTCCCGATGTCGGGGAGCGCCGCCGTCACCTTCACGAGCCCGTCGGCGTCGCTCGCGCCGCGGTAGAGGACCTGCGTCGGGGCGATGCTCGAGACGATCCGGAGCGTGATCTGCGCCCCGGAGACGGGCCGGTCGGTGAGGGACGTCGAGGCGCGCACCGTGAGCGCCACCGGCTCGCCCGAGACGAGCTCGCCCCCCTTCACCAGGTTCAGCTCGAGGCGCTCGGAAGCCGCCTCGGCCGCGAGGTATTCGATGATGACCTGGTCGAGCGACCGCTCCGGGCTCGGCGCGGTCGAGGAGATGATTCCCGACCGCGGCGGCTGCGTCGCCGCAGACGAGACCGCCGGCCTCAGCATCGCCGCCGAGGCGGGCGGCCGGGCAACAGGCGCCGTCGGGATCGCGCCCGAGGAAGGCCCTCCGGCCAGGATCGCCGCCGCGGCCGCCGCGGCCGCCGGGGAGAGCGCGGACTCGGTCCGGACCGGCCCGGTCTCCGGACTCCCCGCCACCGACCCGTCGAACCGCCCCCGCCGGATCGCCTCGATGATCCGCCGGTGCTGCAGGTCCATCAGCTGGCGGACGGCCGGCTCGTCCACCTTCCCGTCCGTGATCAGGTCCGCGTAGGGGCTCCGCTTCGACAGGAGGATCTGCCCGCCGACGTAGACGAGCGATTCCACGATCGGGTTCCCGGCCCCCCGATCCTCCGTCTGGACGTGGAAGACCCGGTTCCCGTGCTTGATGTCGGTGTTGAAGCCCGTAATCACGACAGACCCGGGATTCTAGCCCGGACCCCGCGCCCTCGACCTCGCGCGCTCCTACCGGCGCGAGCGCTTCTGCTCCGGGCGCGGCCCCAGCACCCGGGCGAGCCAGGCGCCGGTGGCCGAGGAGCGGGTGGCGGCCACCTCCTCCGGGGTCCCCTCCGCGACGACGCGCCCTCCGCGGGCGCCCCCCTCCGGCCCCAGGTCGACGATCCGGTCGGCGGTCTTCACGACGTCGAGGTTGTGCTCGATGACGATCACCGTGTTCCCGCGGTCGACGAGGGCGTGGAGGACGTCGAGGAGCTTCCGCACGTCGTCGAAGTGGAGGCCGGTCGTCGGCTCGTCGAGGATGTAGAGCGTCCGCCCCGTGGCGCGCCGCGCGAGCTCGCGGGCCAGCTTCACCCGCTGCGCCTCGCCCCCCGAGAGGGTCGTCGCCGGCTGGCCCAGCTTGATGTAGCCGAGCCCGACCTCCACGAGCGTCGCGGCCACGTTCCGGATCGTCGGCACGTTCGCGAAGACCTCCGCCGCCTGCTCGGCCGTCAGGTCGAGCACCTCGGCCACGTTCAGCCCCTTGTAGCGGACCTCGAGCGTCTCGCGGTTGTAGCGGCGGCCGCCGCAGACGTCGCACGTCACGTAGACGTCGGGGAGGAAGTGCATCTCGATGGCGGTCTGGCCGCCGCCGCCGCACGCCTCGCAGCGCCCCCCCTTCACGTTGAACGAGAAGCGCCCCGGCCCGTAGCCGCGCATCCGCGCGTCCGGCACCTGCGCCATCAGGTCGCGGATCGGCCCGAAGAGGTTCGTGTAGGTCGCCGGGTTCGAGCGGGGCGTCCGGCCAATCGGCGACTGGTCGATGTCGATCACCTTGTCGACGTGCTCGAGCCCCTCGATCCGCTCGTGCTCTCCCGGCTTCTCGTGCGCGCCGTGGAGCATCCGCGCCGCCGCCCGGAACAGGATGTCGTTGACCAGCGTCGACTTGCCCGACCCCGAGACGCCCGTCACAGCCGTCAGGCAGCCGAGAGGGAAGCGGGCCGTCACGTCCCGCAGGTTGTTCGCCCGCGCGCCGACCACCGTGATCGCCTTCCCGCTCCCGGCGCGGCGTTCCGCCGGCACCGGGATCGTCAGCTCGCGCGAGAGGTACTTCCCCGTCAGCGACCGCGGGAACCGGGCCAGCTCGTCCGCCGCCCCCTCGCCCACCACCTCGCCGCCGTGGACGCCCGCCCCCGGGCCGAGGTCGACCACGCGGTCCGCGGCGCGGATCGTCTCCTCGTCGTGCTCCACGACGACCACGGTGTTCCCGAGGTCGCGCATCGCCATCAGCGTCTCGATCAGCTTCCGGTTGTCCTTCGGGTGGAGGCCGATCGACGGCTCGTCGAGGACGTAGAGCACGCCCATCAGCTTCGAGCCGATCTGCGTCGCGAGGCGGATCCGCTGCGCCTCGCCCCCCGAGAGCGTCGCCGACCCGCGGCCGAGCGAGAGGTAGCCGATCCCGACGGCGTTCAGGAAGCCGAGGCGGTCCTCGATCTCCTTCAGGATCTTCCCGGCGATCTCACGCTCCCGCGGCTCCGGCCGGAACGTCGCGAAGAACTCCTTCGCGTCCTCGAGCGTCATCTCCGCGAGCGCGTCGATCGCCTGCCCGCGCACCTTCACCGCGAGCGCCTCGGCCTTCAGCCGCCGCCCGCCGCAGTCGGCGCACGGCGTGAGCGACATGAACGCCTCCAGCTCCTGCCGCGCCTCCTCGCTCTCGACCTCCTTGTACTTCTCCGTCAGGAGCGGGACGAGCCCCTTATAGGAGGACGACCAGACGTACTCCCCCTTCTCCGACTTCCACTTCCACTTGATCTCCTGCTCCTTCGAGCCGTGGAGGATCATGTCGCGCACGCCGGCCGGGAGCTTCTTCCAGGGGACCTCCATCGAGAACTTCGCCGCCTTCGAGAGCTGCTCGAGCTGCCGGAGGCGCCAGTTCGTCGAGCCCTTCTTCCACATCGCGATCGCGCCGTCGGCGATCGAGAGCGTCGGGTCGGGGACGAGGCGGTCGGGGTCGACGCGCGGCACCGAGCCGAGGCCCGAGCAGGCCGCGCACGCCCCGTACGGCGTGTTGAACGAGAAGAGGCGCGGCGTGATCTCCGGGAGCGACGTCCCGCAGTCGGGGCAGGCGTACGACGTCGACAGCGTCTCCTCCGAGAGCGTCTCCCCCTTGCCGCCCACGACCGAGATCGTCACGAGGCCCTCCGCCACGCGCACCGCCGTCTCGAGCGAGTCGGTCAGCCGGCGCCGCGCCTCGTCGTCGCGCCGGACCACGAGCCGGTCGACGATCACCTCGATCGTGTGCTTCTTCTGCTTGTCGAGCTCGGGCGGCTCGGCCAGGTCGACCGTCTCCCCGTCGACGCGCGCCCGCACGAAACCCTTCTTCGCGAGCTCGGCCATCTGGCGGCGGTACTCGCCCTTCTTCCCGCGGACGAACGGGGCGAGGACGAGGAACCGCGTCCCCTCGCTCATCGCGAGGACCCGGTCCGTCATCTGCTGGATCGTCTGCGCCCGTCCCCTCGCTCATCGCGAGGACCCGGTCCGTCATCTGCTGGATCGTCTGCGCCGAGATCGCCCGGCCGCAGCTCGTGCAGTGCGGCTGCCCGATCGACGCGTAGAGGAGCCGGAGGTAGTCGTGGATCTCGGTCACCGTCCCGACGGTCGACCGGGGGTTCTTCGACGTCGTCTTCTGCTCGATCGAGATCGCGGGCGAGAGCCCCTCGATCGAGTCGACGTCCGGCTTCTCCATCTGCTCCAGGAACTGCCGCGCGTACGCCGAGAGGGACTCCACGTATCGCCGCTGCCCCTCGGCGAAGAGCGTGTCGAACGCGAGGGACGACTTTCCCGACCCCGACACCCCCGTCAGGACGACGAGCGCGTTGCGGGGAATCGTCAGCGAGACGTTCTTCAGGTTGTGCTGCCGCGCACCGCGGATGACGATCGAATCCATGGCGTTTCTCTCTTCCGTAGAGGGGAAGGGGGTGGATTATCCCCTCTTCTCACGAAGCGGGGGGTCAGGTCTGCCTTCTACACCCCGAGGTTGTTCGCAGAGTGCAGAGGGGCAGGCCCGGCCCCCTCCTGGGACCCGATGCTGGCCGCTCGGACGGGCGCGGGGACGGAGATGACGTCAGCCGGCCGTTGACGGGCTCGCCCGACCGCCGGACGCCCGCTCGAAGAGCCGGCTCCGCGCCGTCGCGAGGAGAGCGGTCACAGTCTTCCACTCACGCCGGCGTCGCTCGGGTAGGAACGGGAGAGCGGCCCGCCTTGCGGCGAGCCGCAGGCCCGAGCCCGCGAGGATCGCCGCGCGGGCCCGCGCCCCGAACGACGGCCCGCCCCGCTTGCAGGCCCACGCGACGAAGTCGACCCAGAGGAGGCCGAGGTCGAGGTTGTCGATCGTCCCGTTGCCGTTCGACGTGATCGTCGCGCCTTGCCGGTGCATCGCGCGAAACGCGGGAAGGAGGCGGACCCGCCAGCCGCCAGTACGGGCGCGGAAGCAGAAGTCGAGGTCCTGGACGTAGAAGGCGAAGGAGTCGTCGAGCGGTCCGTGTGCCCGCCAGACGGCGGTACGCAGCGCCATCGCGGCTCCCGACACCCAGCCCACGTCCGCCGGTGTCTTCCCGTGCAGCGGCTTTACCCGGCGCCACCCGGGAAGCCGCCCGAGAAGCGCCGGCAGGCCGCTGGCCTGCGCGAAGAGCCAGAGCAGGTTCGGCTCGCGCCCCGCGCTCCACTGGGGGGTGCCGTCGGGATACCTCAGGGCTGCGCCGGCGATGCCGAGGGTCCCGTCGTCCGCGAAGGCCGACGCCACCGCGGCGAGGCTCTCCGGCTCGAGCTCGGCGTCGCTGTTGAGGAGGACGACGACCTCCCCGTTCGTCTCCGACACACCGCGGTTCGCGGCGCCGGCGAACCCGGCCGGATCCTCGTTTCGAACGACGCGCACCCCTTTCCGCCCTGCCAGGGCCTCCCCTGTGGCGTCGCGGCTCCCGTCGTCGACGACGACGACCTCGAGCACCGTGCCTTCCGGCAGGCGGGAAGCCAGGGCCGCGTCCACGCAGCGCAACGTCATCTCCCTCGTGTCATGGGTCGGAACGACGACCGAGAGGAGCCGGACCGCGGAGGCCGGACCGGCGGCCCTCAGGTCGCCTCCCCGAGAAGCGCCCGGTAGAGCATCGCCCGGTCGGCCGCGGCACCGCGGGCCGTGGGCCCCGCGGGACCACCGCGAAAGGGCGGCACCACGAGCTCTCCCGATAGGACCTTCTCCAGCATTCCGGCGATCGCCTCGGCCCCATTCTCCACCGGAACGACGACGCCCCCCCCTTCGGCCGCGATCCGCTCGGCAATCGCCCCGTGTCCGAACGCCAGGACGGGGACGCCGGCGGCGCGGCACTCGCTCAGGGTGAGAGAGTACGTCTCGGGCCAGATGGAGAGAAGGAGAGCCACGTCGATGTCCTCATCCCGGAGACGCCGTGCGAGGCTCCCCGCCCGGTAGTGCCCCGCGACACGCACGCCGCTGCCCCGGGCCTCCCTCGAGAGCGCCGCCTCGCCGCTCCCGAGGATCGTCCACTCGACCGGCCTCCCCGCGACCTCCCGCCTCGTCGCGAGCTCGCGGAAGACTCGAGCGCCCTTGTGCGGCCGGAAGGCCCCGACGAATGCGACGCGGGCTGGCCCGTCGCGCCCGACGGCGCGGGTGCCAGGCGCCGGAGCGCCCATGTCCGCGCCCGGGGCGACGGGCTCTATGACCCGCTCGAGCCCCCCTCGAGTACCCGGGAAGAGTGCCGCGTACCTCGCCAGAAGGAAGCTCGACGGGTAGACGATCGCGTGGGCCGCCGCGAGAAGCTCCGACGCGTCCCGCCTCCACGCCTCGAGGAACTCCGGGGGGAGCCGCCATGACGCCGCGAGGCAGGCGCGGCACCGTTCCGCGTCCGTCGAGTAGCCGCAGAAGCGCGCCTGCGGCTCCTCGACGAGGTTCGGCCGCGGGCAGAAGAGGGCGAAGTCGTGGAGCGAGACGACGAGGCGCGGCGCGCGTCCCGCAAGAGCCCTCAGAGCGGCGAGAGGCCACCCGGCGGCCCCCTCGACGTTCACGATCTCCGCACCGACGACCCGCGCCGCCTCGACGACCGTCGCCACCGCGTCGAGGCCGTCCGCTCCCGGCCCGCCGCCCACCCATCCGCTCTTCGCAACGTCCCCGCACGGCCCCAGCCGCGTCCGAAGCCGCGCCCCGTCCCGCGTCACCCGGAGCGTCCAGCGGCCCGCCTCGGGCGCGACGAGCGCCGTCGCCCGGAGGCGCTCCTCCTCCGCGCGCCGCGCCAGGAACTGGGTCGGGACCCCGCCCCAGCGCGGGGCGGGCGGCGACGCGAGGACGTCGAGCACCGGCACTTCCCCCGCGGCGTCGGCAAAACGCGCCGGAAGGAGCTTGGTTTCCTCGAGCCTCTCCTTCAAAGTCTCTACCCTCTCGGCGAGCCGCTCCGCATGCCCGCGAGGCCCTTCCGCGCGAAGGAGCTCGAAGGCCAGGCGCAGCCGGCGCGAGATGCCCCTCACTGTCCCGTGCTCCCGCCGGCCGCCGCGTGCCCGAGGAGCTCCTCGTAGATCTCCTCGATCCTCGTGACCGCGTCCTCCAACGTCCTCACCCGCGGGAGCGCGCGACGCCACCGGGCCACCGTCTCCGGCCTCGCGACGAGCCGCTTCACGACGTCCCTCAGCGCGCTCGCGTCCCCCGCCGGGAAGAACGCGCCGCACTCCTCCGTGTACCTCTCGGGCAATGCGCCGAGGCGGCTCGCCACGACCGGCACACCGTGCGCCATCGCCTCGTCGACGACGAGTCCGTACGACTCGAGGCCGACGCTCGGCACGAGGAGGACGTCCATCCCGCCGAAGACGCGCGGCTCCTCACCGGCTCCGAAGGCCCCTTCCAGGGTAACGGCAGCCGCACCCGCCCCGACCAGCAGCCTCTCCGTGTATGCCGGGTCCGCGGACGCGTTCCCCCAGAGCTTCAGCCCCGCCTCTGAAGGCGCAACGCCGCGGAAGGCCTCCACGGCCACGTGTGCCCCCTTGTGCGGCATCAGCGCCCCGACGAACCCGAATCGCAGCGGGAGCCGCGGCGTCTCCTCGCGCCGCCCCATCTCGGGCCGGGCGTACGGGAGTCCGTAGGACAGCACCTCGACCGGCGCGTCCGCCGGCAGCCAGCCCGCGTCCGTGAAGCTCCGCACGAGGAAGCGCGAGCCGGCCAGGTATCGCTCTGCCCGCAGCGCGCGCCGCATGACGCCCGCGCGCAGCGCGTGGAGCGCGGGGTTCGTCAGGGCCGCCGGAGGGAGGCCGGTGAGGGGGCGGCAGCGGGCGCACTTCACCGGAGACGGCCCCGCGCAGGCCACACCGCTGGCGTGGAGGAGGTTCACCCGTGCACAGAGCGGCCACCAGTCCTGGAGCTGGAGGACGACCGGCATCCCGCGCCGCCTCGCGGCCCCCGGAAGCGTCGCGGCGTGCCCCGCGAGATGGTGCACGTGGAGGACGTCGGCCCGCGTCTCGTCGAGGAACCGGTCGAAATCCGCGCGGAGCGCGGCGTCGTGAATCGCGTTTCGCGAGAGCGGGTTCCTCTGCCGAAAGTCGTTCACGACGAGCCGTACTCGGACACCGCCGTCTACGAGCTCGATCGCCTCCCCCTTCCGCCGCTCCGGCGCCGAGAGCCGGGCGTAGACCGACACCTCCCGCCGCTCTGCCTGCAGGCGCGCCAACGACCGCGCGAAGACCTCCGTCCCGCCCGTCGCGTACGGCGGCCAGCCGTGGACGAGGTGGACGACTGCTCCCATCGGACGACCCCGTCGCCGCGCCGGACAGAGCCCATCCACCACACCCTCTCGCGCCGCGGCGAGCGGGTCCTCGGCGATGAAGCGCGCGACTCTTGGCAGGAAACCCGGGTACCGGCGAGCCAGAAGCCTCTCGGATGCCTTCGCCCGTTCGGCCGCCTCCCTCCCGAAGCTCCCGCCCCCCCGGTGCCACACGAACGTCGTGTCGTCGAGGACGTGCGTGAAGCCCCGGGTCGACGCGCGAAGGCACCAGTCCACCTCCTCCCCGTAGCCGGCGCCGAAGCCGCGTTCGTCGAGAAGGCCGACTTCGTCCAGCGCCTCGCGGGTGAGGTAGAGGCAGAACCCGACCCCGGTGGGGATCACCGGCGCGAGGCGCCGCGAAAGCACCTCCACGAGGCGCCCGAACGAGGCCACCGAATGCCCCGAAGGCAGCGCGTTCTCGGCGAAAGGCCGGGGCAGCGAGCAGAGCGTCGCGTTGTTCGAGAAGGGGGTCGCGGAGGCGGTCCGCGGGCGGCGGCGAGCAGCGGCCCCGAGCTTCTCGAGCCAGCGTTCCGTCACCTCGGTGTCACTGTTGAGGAGGACGACGTCTCCCTCCGCCTCCCGTATTCCCGCGTTGGCCGCGACCGGGAACCCCTCCCGCGCGTGCCGCTCGAGGAGGCGTACCGCTGCCGGGTGCGCCGCGATCGCGTCCTCCGCCACCCGCCGCGGCCCCGCCTCGAGGGGACCATCCGCCACTACGACGATCCGGTGGCACGACAGGTCGGTGTGCGCGAGGAGCGCCTCGAGGCACCGTTCCAGGTCCGTCGAGGCGCCGTAGACAGGGACGACGACGGTCACGGCGCCCGCCGCCCCTTCTCCCCGCCCGTTCCGGGCCGGCTCTCTCACGCTGTCATGCGTCCCGGCCCTCGAGCGCGGCCAGTTCCGCCTCCACCATGCGGCCGACCAGCTCCTCGAACGTCGTCCGTGATGTCCACCCCAGCTCGCGTGCGGCCTTCCCGGCGTCACCGCGGGTCTCGGTGATGTCCACTGGCCGCGCGTACTCCGGGTCGATGACGACGTAGGCGCGGTAGTCGAGCCCCACTGCCCCGAACGCGATCTCGCAGAAGTCGCCCACCGAGTGAGTCACCCCGGTCGCGAGGACGTAGTCGTCGGGCGCGGGGGCCCCGAGGACCGCGCGCATCCCCTCGACGTAGTCGGGAGCCCAGCCCCAGTCTCGGCGGGGGGTCAGCGTGCCGAGGTGCAGCTCCTTCTCCAGTCCCTTCGCGATCCGCGCCGCGCCGCGCGCGATCTTTCGTGTCACGTAGTTCTCGCCCCGCCGGGGGCTCTCGTGGTTGAAGAGGATCCCGGCGCAGGCGAAGAGACCATAGGCCCGCCGGTAGACCCGGACGAGGTTCAGGGCATAGAGCTTCGCAGCGGCGTACGGGTTGACCGGAGACACCGGCGTCGACTCGCTCTGCGGGCTCTCCGCCGGCTCGCCGAAGATCTCGCTCGTGGCCGCCAGAAAGAACCGCGCCCCGGGGACGTTCTGCCGCATCGCCTCGAGGAGCCGCAGCGTGCCGAGCCCCGTCGTGTCGGCCGTGTACTCCGGCAGGTCGAACGACACCTTCACGTGGCTCTGCCCCGCCAGATGGTAGACCTCGTCGGGCCGGACCTGCCTCACGAGCCACTGGAGGCTCGAGGAGTCGGTCAGGTCGGCGTAATGGAGCTTCAGCCGCCCCTCGGCCCGCGCGGCCGCGCAGGCCGGGAGGGAGTCCAGACGGCTCCGCTGCACGAGGCTCGACTGCCTCACGAGCCCGTGGATCTCGTGTCCTTCGGCGAGGAGCGCCTCGGCGAGGTACGAGCCGTCCTGCCCGGTGATCCCGGTGATGAGCGTTCGCGTCATGGGTCCGGCGCCTGCGTCACCCGAGAGTCTAGGCCGTGCTGGTCGTGCCGGCCCCCCAGGACGGCGTCGAGGCGCCCGGGACGGGGGGCATGGCACTGGCTGTCAATAGAGCTTCAGATCGAAGGTCCGGGACAGGAACGCCGCCATTTCGGCCCGGTTCACGGGATTGGCCGGACAGTACAGGCCTTCCGCGCAGCCGAGCGTGATCCCGGCCTGGGCGAGGGCCTCGATGTAGCCCGCAGCCCAGAAACTGATCGGGACGTCGGTGAAGACCGTCCCCGTCGGCGCCGGCGGAACCCAGCCCGGGCCGTTGCGGGCACGGAGCAGAAAGGCGGCCATCTCGGCCCGATCGACCGGCCGGTCAGGGCAGAACTGCGACGGCGCACACCCGTTCGTGAGCCCCTCCGCCGCGAGCTCCTCGATGTAGCCCGCCGCCCAGTGGTCGACCTGGACGTCGGTGAAGACCGTGCCGGTGGGAGGCGGAGGGACCCACCCCGCGCCGTGTATCGCTCGCAGGAGGAAGGCTGCCATCTCGGCCCGCGTGAGCGCGACGTCGGGGCAGTAGACCGCGTCGCCGCAGCCGAAGGTCAGGGAGGCGTGGAGGATCGTCTCCACGTACGGGTAGGCCCAGTGGCTCCGTGGGACGTCGGTGAACGAGTCGCCGAGGTGGAGAGTCCAGGTCTTCTCCGCGCCGGTCGAGAGCGTCTCGGTCACCGTCGCGTCCCAGTGCGCGGCGGGCCGCGCGTCGGGGACCGGGACCTCGAGCTCGTAGGCGTCGCCCGTCGCCTCGTAGCAATCGCCCGAGGCGCCGGCCGCGAGGCTGCCGTACGAAGCGGCGGCGTCCGCGATCGTGTACGTGCCTCCCGAGACGGAGACGGGCTCGAACGAGGCCACCGTGCCGGTGATGTCCGCGGGGACGGCGCTCGGGTTCTCCCAAATGGGGTCCACGACCACCCGCTCTCCCGGCTCGAAGACGCCGTTGGCGTCGGACCCGGCGCCCCCACCGGAGTGAGCGTCCACACCGAGGCCCACCGGCTTTGCGGCCACGACGTCCCGGGTCAGGCTCGCGCTGTTGTTGGTCACGCTCGGGTCGACGACGTCCCCCGCCACGACGGCGGCGTTCGTCATCGACGGGGCGGCGGACGGGACCACGGTGACGGTGACCGTCGAGGAAACGCCGGCGTTCAGCGTGCCGAGGCTGCACGCGACCGTTCCGGACGCGTGCGCACACCCGGCGGAGGCCGTCGAGAACGCTGAACCCGCCGGGAGCGTGTCGGTGACCGTGACGGCCCCTGCGGCGGAGGGCCCGAGGTTCTCCACTGTCAGCGAGTAGGTAACCGGGTAGCCCGCGAGTGCCACGCTCCAGGGCGCGTGCATCGTGAGCCTCAGGTCGGCGCCGCTCCCCGCGGAGGTGGTCGCGAACACCTGGTTGTTCCCGGGGTTGGAGTCGTAGAGGCTGCCCGTGACGCTCCCCGAGGTCTGGATCGTCCCGCCGCTGTCGACGGTCGTGACGATGCTCTTCGTGGGCATGCTCCCTTTGACGATCGTGCCGAACGCGCACGTGACGACGCCGCTCGAGTGGCTGCACTCCGGCGGGGCCGAAACGAAAGAGACCTTGGGCGAGAGCGTGACGGTGGCGACGACGTCCGTGGCCGGGACGACTCCCGCGTTGTTGTTTGCTCGGACGATGTACGTCAGCGTCCCGCCCACGCTCACGGGGTCGGGGGAGTCGACGATCTCGATCCCGACGTCGGTGATGCTGACGCTGGCGAGGACGTCGATGCGCCCCCAGCCGAACGTGTTGTTCGGGATCTCGCTCCCGGGTATGCCCCCGCAGGTCTGCGCGCTCGTGCGCGGAACCGCGGAGAGGGCGATCCGGTCCTCGACCAGACCGACCTGCCCCTTCCACTGAGGCCGCGCCGACAGAAGGAGCGCGACGTGACCCGCGACGTGCGGGCCGGCCATCGACGTTCCGCTGAACGACGCGTACCCGCCGCCGGGAACGCTGGAGCGGATGCCCACCCCCGGCGCCGAAACGTCCGGCTTGAGCCGCCCGGAGCCGTCGACCGTCACGGCCCCGCGGCTCGAGAACGACGCGATGCCGTCGGATGAGTCCGTCGCGCCCACCGCGAAGGAGGCCTCGTAAATCGCCGGGGGGTCGCTCACGGATCCGCAGGAGGAACCGCTGTTGCCGGCGGAGACGACGACGACGATCCCCGCGGCGCGGGTGTTCTCGACGACGGTCTTCAGTACGAGCGGGTCGGTGCACCCCTCGCTCGGCGGGCAGCCCCACGAGTTGTTGATGACGTGCGGCGCCTTCGCCGGGTCGGGGTCGAGCCCGGCGAGGTTCGTCGGGGCGACGAACCACTGGAAACACTCCGAGTAGGACGCGGGTGTTCCATTCCCCTGGTTCATGTTCCGGCAGCCGATCCACTTCGCGTCCGGCGCCATGCCGATCTGGTTCGTGCCGTCGGAGCCGACCATCGTCCCCATGGTGTGAGTGCCGTGCTCGTCGTCGTCGCACGGGACGGGAGAGTTGGCGCCGCAGACGCCGCCACCCGAGTGGATGGCGTCGTGCCAGTTGTAGTCGTGGCTGGCGACGGACCCGTTCCATCCTCTGTACCTGGTCTTCAGCGCCGGGTGGTCCCAGTCGTAACCGGTGTCCTGCCCGCCGACGACCACGCCGTTTCCCTTGAAGCCGAGGGCCCACGCGGACGGCGCGCCGGTCTTCGTGATCCCCCACTCGATCGCGTCCGGCGCCTCGAGACCCCGAGGCGGCTCGGGCGGGATCTTCTGAAGCGGGACGCTCGGGTTCGCCGAGACCCGAAGGACGTCGTCCCTTTCCGCCATCATCCGGACGACCTCGAGGTCGCCGCGGACCCAGACCATGTTCGCGATCCAGTAGGGCCGGAACTCGGCGGCCAGACTCTTGAGCTCGGAGAGGACGGGGGCCTGTGTGCGCTCCGCGGCTTCTCGCAGCGTTCGGGAGACGAACTCACCCTTCTCCTCCTTGGACGTGAGGAGAGCGGCCTCCCGTAGGGACGCCTGCTCGCGCAGGAAGACCAGGAACTCCGCGCTCCCCTCGGCATCGGCGGTGGAGAGCACCCAGGGATCGACCTTGTCCAGCCACTCCCCGGCGACGGCCTCGCCGGACCGGCCCCAGGCCGAGAAGAGGAAACCGACGACCAAAGAAAGGACGACGCTCCGATTCGGTCTGCCCACTCGCTTCCCTCCCGGTTCATCCCCAGCGCTGTCGAACCGGGTGAGTATAGCCGCCAGCCCAGGTCGCGGCCCGCCTCGAGACTCGCGCGGGCCACGCGGCTCAGGCCCTCGTCAGAGGCACTTGTTCAGCTGAGGGAAGAGCCCCCGGGTCGCGGACAGCCGGATCGACTGGGAGGCGGCCAGCAGCGGGAAATGGACCGTGAGGACCAGGTGGCCTTCCTGCACCAGCCCCGTGAAGAGGACCGGGTGCTCGGGGAATCCCCCGACGGGTGTAGGACCGCCCTCGAAAGCCCAGGTACCAGAACCGTTGAAGCGTCCCTGCGGGTCGAGAAAGACCGGTCCGTCGACTCGCCCGTGGGCGCAGTCGGACTCGATGGCGACCCCGGTCCCGTCCACCCACATCCTGATGCCGGGATCCCCCCACGCGCCTTCGGGCAGGGGTTGCGGAGCCCCCGTGAAGACGACCGGAACAAAGCTCCCGTCCCCCGTTCCCTTCCCGGGCGCTTCGCCGTCGTTCACGACGCCGTAGGCCCACCAGGGACCCTCGCCGCTCACTCGGACGATCCTCACGTCGCCGTGGACGACGCCGGACTTCGCGAAGAACCCGTCAGGCTGGGCCCACCGCCCCGGCTCGAGGGTGACCGTGAGGGGCGAGCCCGCGGGACGCCCGGTGGAGCCGTCGATCGCCTGGAGCTGGAGTGTGATGTCCCCGCCCTCCGCCTCGCCCGCGTTCAGCACGGCGACATTGGAGCGGGTCTGCGCGTCGGCTCGCAGGCCCCAGAGAAACCCCTGATCGGCGTCGACGGAACCGGCCGGGACGGTCGGGGCGTAAACGCCGAATCGCCCTCCCTCCTGTCTCGTGAGGACACGGACGCCGACGAACGCCCCGACGGCCTCCTCCTCGAGAGCCGTGATCCGGAGGGTCCCGGCCCGCGTCTGGGTCTCACCCGCCCACACACCCACGCCGAACAGCTCGAAGACGTCGGGGATGGTGGCCTGGCGGCGGGCCGGCATCGGGAGAGTCGCAACGAGGGGCACGCTCGGGCGAGAGATCGAATCGACGAACGTCAGGGCATACGTCGCGTTCGCGTTCCCGGGGTTCGCCAGGATCAGCTCCGTCCGGTACGCGTGCGAATCGACGATGACGGGAATCGTCCAGGACGTCTCGAGATCCCCTTCGTCGACGGCCGGCACGAAGGAGCCGTCGTTCGTGGCGTTATCGTTGACGACGCCGTAGGCCCCGAAAAGACCTCCCGGCGAGATCCTCTCGATGCGGATGTAACCGTTGTCGAAGTCCTGGGCCAGGAGGGACGGGTTCGACATCTGTGTCCATCCGTAGGGCCCCAGGTCTACCCTTTCGGAGAGGACGGCCTGCCGGTCGTTCACGGCGGACACCATCGTGATCTTGACCGAGACCGGCTCGGCTCCCGGGTTGTAGACGGCGACGTTCGTGCGGTCGGTCGCGCTCTGGCGATACCCGAACACGGTGGCGCGCCCGGTGAACCCCTCGTCGGCGGGGACGGCACCGAAGGAGACCCCCGCGCTCCCGGGGGGGAGGGGCGGCCGGGTCGGGGATGCCACCCTCGCCATGACGCCGACCGGGACCCTCAACGAGTCGAGGCCGCAGATCCTCAGGGTTCCGGCCTGGGGCGAGTCGGCGCCCGCGATTTCGACCGCGATCCCGAGCTGCCGCAGGAACTCGATGCCGTCCGATACGAAAAGCTGCCCCCCGCCGGGAACGCTGAACTCGCCGTCCCCGGCGCCCTCGACGCGCCCCATCGAGGGCGTGTATTTCACAGCGACCCCCAGGGCCGCCTCATTCGGGTTCGAGAATGAGATCTCGGTCCGGTACCGGGTGCCCGATGCCTCCACGTCGAGGACGACAGGGAGCAGCTGACACGCGTACCTCGGCCTCGCCGCCTCCGCAGCCCCGGCCACGGCGACCGCGAGCCCGAGCGCTGCGAGCGTCGCGCAGGTTCTCATCCGGGCCTCCTCCCGCCCGCTGGGGCGGGCTTCTTCGTCTGCAGGAGGAAGTGTCCCGGCGGTCGCGGATCTTTCTCCCGGGCCCCCTCCCTAGTGCAGCGTGAACCGAAATGTTCTCGTCAGGAACACGGCCATCTCCGCCCGGCTCACCGGGGCCTCCGGGCAGTACCGACCCACGTCGCACCCGAGGGTGATCCCCTCGGACGCGAGCGCCTCGATCCAGCCGGCCGCCCAATGACTGAGTGGCACGTCGCCGAAGACCGTACCCGTAGGCGAGGGCGGCGTCCACCCCGGCCCGTGCTCGGTCCTGAGAAGGAAGGCGGCCATCTCGGCCCTGATGACCGGCTGGTCCGGGCAATACATGCCGGGTGCGCAGCCGTTGGTGATGCCCTCCGCCGCCAGCGCCTCGATGTAGCCGGACGCCCAGTGGCCGACGAGAACGTCCGCGAAGATCGTACCGGTCGGCGCCGGCGGTGCCCAGCCCGGCCCGTGCTTGGCCCGAAGGAGAAGCGCCGCCATTTCTGCCCGGGTGAGCTGCAGCTCGGGACAGTACGACGCCGGGGCACACCCGAGAGTGACACTGCGGTGGAAGATCGTCTCAATGAACGGGTAGGCCCAGTGCTCCAGCGGGACGTCGTCGAAGCTCCGCCCGACGTGGACGGTCCAGGTGTGCGTGGCGCCGGTACTCAGGGTCTCGAGGAATGTCAGGTCCCAGTGGGCCGAGGGACGCGTCGCGGGGTCGGAGACGCCGAGGGCGTAGGCATCGGCCAGGCAGGTCCCTTCCGTCCCGGCGTCGATCGTCCCGTACCCGGCCGCCGGGTCGAGGAGCGTGGACGTCGCACCCTCCGGACCCGCGAGAGCGGCCGCCGTCCCGGTCGCCTGGATGGCTACAGGAGAAGCGTTCTGCCACGTAGGAGAGACCCGCACCTCCTCGCCCGGCTCGAGGATTCCGTTCTCGTTCGACGTCCCCGCCCCGAACGACACGGCGTCGACCGTGACGCCGCGCGGCTCGAGCCCGGTGATTCCGGCGGTGCAGGCGCCCGGCGTCAGGACGTTCGTGACCGCGACATCGTCGATCCACCAGGTTTCGCCGGTGGGGCTGCCGTCAGTCGAGATCCGGAACCGGATCAGGACCGTCTTCCCGGCGAAGCCACCGAGGCTCGCCGTGAACTGCGTCCAGTTCGTGTTGATTCCCGTGAAGTAGGCCCGGCCGGATGGGAGGCCGCAGCCGTCGCCCGACTTGTTCGACGTCGCGGGATAGGCCATCGTGAGTCGCGCCCACGTCGCCCCGCTGTCGGTGCTGATCTCGACCTGGCCCTTGTCGCCACCGCTGATGTCGAGGAACCACTTCGACCAGAAGGTGAGGAGCGAGCCGCTCCCGACGAGGAGAGGTGGCGACGTGAGCGCCCCGCACGCCCCGTTCGCCGGCGACGACTTCCAGGTCTTCGGACCGGCGTGCCCTCCGGTAGCGTCGACGATCCAGGGAGCGGTCGTGGAGAGAGCAGCGCTGCCAGTATCACCGGCGTCGTCGCTGAAGGTCGCCGAGGCGACGGGGCCGGTCGGCACCGCCGAGCGCACCACCGTGTTCTCGTCCTCGGACCCGTTGCTGGCGTCGATCGCTCGAACGACGTAGTACGCGGTCGTCCCCGGCGGGAGGCCGGCCGAGTCGGAGAAGCCGAGCCCGGCGACCCCGGTCGCGATCCGGTTCTCCGGCCCGGGGACGAAGGACGGCGTGCTCCCGCGGTAAACGTTGTACGTGACCGGCCCAGCGCAGAGAGGCGTGGCGGCGGCCCAGGCGACCTGGACGGTGCAAACCGGCGCCGCCCCGTTCCCGGCGCTCGCGGCCCCGGCGAACTGCGGGTATTCCTGGCAGCTCCCGGTCGTCACGGCAGCGGCGCAGAGGCTCCCTTCGGTGACGCACTCGCCGCGCCGGGCCCGCACACGGTAGGCGTAGGTCACACCGCCCGAGACGTTCGTATCGACGAAGTGCGTCGCCGCCGTCGTCGCGACCGGGACGAAGTCGCCGCCTTCGCAGCCCCCACGGCTGCGCAGCACGTCGTACTCCAGTCCCGTCCCGCCACTCGCCCAGCTGACGGTGATCTCGTTCGTACCGGAGCCCGCCGCGGAGACGCCCGTCGGGACGGGCGGGAAGGCTCCGCCGCCACAGAGCGGCACGGCGAGGTGGGCCGCAGTGGCGACGAACGCCTTCACGGAAGCGACGTAGAACGCCGGGTCTCCGCAGTTGGCACGCGTGTCGGTCGACTGGTGGTAGTGGGGGTAACTGCCGATCTGGCCGCAGGACCCCTCGTTGTCGGTGATCCCGCAGATTGCGGACCAGCCCTCCGACCAGAAGGGCGCGTGGTCGCTGTAGACCATCCCCGGGCAGGAGAAGCTCTTCACGACGCAGCCCGTGCCGTAGACCGTCGCAGCCTGCTGCATCAGCGTGCCGAGCCAGGCGGAGGCGGCGTTCGTGTTGACGTCGAGGTCCTCCCCCGACGCCGGCAGGCCGTCTCCCTGCCACCCCGTCATGTCGGCGTTGAGGACCGCGATGATCTGCTCCCCGGCAGGAAGGTGGTCCGCGTAGTACTGCGACCCGTAGAGCCCCTGCTCTTCGCCGGTGACCGCGAGGAACCTCACAGTGTTCTCGAAGGTGTAGCCGGCCATCGCCTGGGCGGCGGCGACGACCGTGGCCGCGCCGCTGGCGTTGTCGTCGGCGCCCGGCGCGAGGCCGCTGGACGGCAGGTCGTCGAGGTGGCCGATGACGATGACGACCCTCTCGGGGTGAGTCAGCCCGGTGATCGAGCCAATGACGTTCGGGGCATGCCCGGTCGTGTGGCTTTGACGAACCGGCCCGAGGCCCAGAGCCTGGAACCGGTCGAAGACGAAGTCGGCGGCCGTGACACAGCCTGCCGAACGAGACCACCGAGTCGTCGCGGAACCGATGATCTCGTCCCAGGTGCCGACGACCGAGGTGGGCGTCAGCGTGTCGACGATCGTCTGCACCACGGGCTGGGCGTCGACATGCGGCGTCTCGCCGCGCTGCCACGACGCGAACGGCTCGGGGAGAGGCGCTGTCGGCCGGAGCCGCTTCATCGGGAGCCTGCGGAGGAACCAGCCGCTCGACTCGAGGCACGCTGCGGCCGGTTCGCCCGCTGCGCGCAGAAGGACCCACCCGTCTTCCACCAGGACCAGCTCGCCGCAGGATGCCGCGAGGTCGCCCACGGTCGAGCCAGGCCTCAGGCCGGCGACGAAGTACGAGACGCCCGTCGTGTCGGTGTCGACGACGACGCTGGCCCTTCCGAGCGTCTGGAGCCGCTGGCGGATGGCCGGCGCGTCGCCCAGCGCGAGGAAGAGGCTCTCGTGCTCCATCACGAGAGGGACTCCGGCCGCGATAAGAGCATCCCGGTCGTCGGCGTCCTTCCTCTCGACGCGCAGAAGGGCCGGCCCGTCGGCCTGCACCAAGGGGGAGAAGAGAATCGTGGCGAGGATCAGGAGGGAGAACAGCCGGGTCCGGGTCATCAGACCTCCATCAGTGGAGCCGCGGCTCGTGCGTCTTGGGATTCGCGCGAACGTTTGATGATAGCGCCGGATTCGCCCGCATCGCGGCTCCGGAAACCCTCTTTCGAGCCCCTCCGGAGGCCTGTTTCGCCCGGTCAGGCGCTGCCGGGCTCCGGCGCCCGAGCGCCGGGGCCCGCCCGCCCCCCGAGAGAGGCGACGAGCCGCTCGAAGACCTCCGCGCGCGCGTCCCAGGAACTCAGCCGGGCGAAATTGCGCCGCCGCGCCACGAGGTCCGGGTCGTCCTCCGCGAGGGCGTCCTCGATCTTCCGTTCGAGCGCCGCCGCGTCGCTCGCGAAACGGACGAGCTCGCCGAACGGCTCGAGCTCGGGGAGCGGCACGGAGACGAGCGGCCGCCCCGTCGCCATGATCTCGTACGCCTTGACGGGGTTGGCCGCGTCCGTGAGCGCCGAACGGCGGAACGGGAGAAGGAAGACGTCGAACCGCTCGATCCGCTCGAGGAGCTGCCCGTACGGGACGAGCCCGGGGAACGTCACGTTCGGTAGGGCGGGAAGCCGCGTCAGGTCGGCGAGGTAGGTCGGGCCGATCAGGACGAAATCCCAGTCGGGCCGCCTCTCGGCGACGTCGGCGACGAGGTCCGAGTCGAACCAGTCGGCGATACAGCCGTAGTAGCCGACCGTCGGACGGCCGCCCCTCGCACGCGGCGCGATCGACGCGAAGTACTCGAAGTCGCAGCCGTTCGGGACGAGCTCCACCGGCCTCCCCGCGGAACGGAGGCGCGCGTCGAGGGCCCTCGCCGTCGCCACGACGGCGTCCGCGTCTTCGAGGATGCCCCTCTCCGGCCCCTCCACCGGGCGGGCGTTCGTCTGGAAGCCGCCGTGGTCGTCCATGCAGTCGTAGAGGACCTTCCAGCCGAACGCGCGCCGCGCACTCTCGGCGAGCGGCCACCAGAACGGCTGGTGGACGAACGACACGGCCGAGGCGATTCCCTCGGCGTCGCGAAGCGCGGAGAGCGACTCGAAGACGGCCTCTGCCTCGTCCGCGGGCAGCTCCTCCGAAAAGAGGTGGCGGGCGCTGCCGCGGAGCCGGAGCGTGGAGACCCGCGAGCGGAGCCGGTGGACCGAGGGCGGCCCCGGGGTGGGCTCGAAGAACTGGCTGACGTACCAGACACGGTGCCCGCGATCGGCCAGGCGGGAAAGGAGCTGCTGCGGGCGCTGGAAGAGGAACTCCCACTCGACGATCGAGAAGCAGACGATGTCGGGGAGGCCCGGCCCGGCCGGGTCGCGCAGGACCCCGAACGTCCGGCTCGGCGGCTCGACGGGCGCGGGGGGCCCGGGAATCGCACGCGGCGCGGGGATGGGGTCCTCCTCGACGAAGGAGGCCGGCGCCTGGTCCACCGAAACGGGGGCTTCCGGCGCGGGGACCAGCGGCGCCGGCTCCGGCTCGGACGCCGCCTCCCGGAGAGGCGCTGGAGCGATCGCCGCCTCCTCCCCCGCCGGGAGGAGCCCGAGCATCCGAAGCGTTCGCCAGTAGAGATTCGCGACGCGCCAGACACGCGTCGCGCGGACCTCCGCGAGCCTCGTGTTTGCCTCGTCCCTTTCCTGCCGCGCCCTCGCGAGCTGCGCACCGAGGTTCGCCGTCTCCGTGCGGGCCGCCTGCAGCTCCTCGCGGAGGGACGCCCTCTCCTCGCGCAGGGCGGCCGTCTCGAGACGCAGATCGTCCCGTTCGGCCTTCAGGACCGTCGCCGCCCGACGCACCCCGTCCCCCTCGTCGCGAAGAGCGGAGATCGAATCGCTCGCCTCCCGCAGCCGCTCGGCCGAGAGCCGGAACGCCGCCTCCAGCGAGGCGTACTCCTCGGACGCGCGGCGCAGCTCGAGCGACGTCCCGAGGAGGTCGGACTCGAGGGCCGCCTTCGCGCGGGCGAGCGAGCCGGGCGTCTTTGCGCTCATCCCGCGTCGCTTCCCGCGCGACCCGGCTCCGCTCCCGCGTCGTCGGTCGCCAGCCGCCGGCTCCTCGAGGTCGAGAGGACGTCCACGATCCGGCGCGCGGCGAGGCCGTCGCCGAAGGGGTTCGGGCCGCTGCACCGAGCCCGCCAGGCCTCCTCGTCGTCGAGGAGGCGGCGCGATTCGACGAGGATCCGGTCAGGGTCGGTCCCGACGAGAACCCCCCAGCCCGACTCGAGGACCTCCGGGCGTTCCGTCGTCTCGCGGGCGACGAGGACGGGGACCCCGACGCACGGCGCCTCTTCCTGCACCCCGCCCGAGTCGGAGATCGCGAAGCGCGCGCGGGAGAAGACCTCGAGGAACTCGGGGTAGTCGAGCGGGCCCTGCAGCTCGACGTTCGGCAGGCCGTCGAGGAGCCGGCGCGCGGGGACGGAGACGTTCGGGTTCGGGTGGACGGGGAAGACGAATCGCACCGTGTCGCCCCTTTCGATCGCGAGACGGCGGATCGCCCCGAGCGCCCGCTCGAGCGGCGCGCCGAAGCTCTCGCGGCGGTGCAGGGTGACGAGGACCGTCGCGCGGCCGGGCTCGGGATCCCGGTGCGGCACGGTCGAGAGGATCCGCGCGACCGCGTCGACGACCGTGTTTCCGACGACGTGGACGGCCGTGGGGTCGACTCCCTCCCGGAGGAGATTCTCGCGCGCCCGAGCGGTCGGCGCGAAGTGGAGCGACGCCGCGACGGCGACGCCGCGCCGGTTGAACTCCTCCGGGAACGGGGAATCGACCCTTCCGCTCCGGAGCCCTGCCTCCACGTGCGCGACCGGGATCCCGGCATGGAACGAGGCCCAGGCCGCGGCCAGGGCGGTCGTCGTGTCGCCCTGCACGACGACGAACGCCGGGGCGATCTCGGCGAGCGGCCGCTCGATCCGCTCCAGGACGCGGGCCGCCACGGCCGTGGGCGACTGCCCGTCCGTCATCACCTCGAGGTCGAAGTCGGGCTCGAGGCCGAACGGCGCGAGGGCCTGCCGGAGCATCTCCCGGTGCTGGGACGTCGCGAGGATCACGGGCCGGAGGAAGCTCGACGCGCACAGCGCCTCGACGACGGGCGCGAGCTTGATCGCCTCCGGGCGCGTGCCGACGACGAGAAGGACGACGGCGCGCGAGTCGGCCACGGCCCGCGACTTTAGCAGGCTCGCGCGGCGCAGCTCGAACCTTTCCCCTCGGCCCTCGGCCTGGCTGCGCTTCCCTCGTGCAGGCGGCTCAGGGGCGGGAGACGCAGGCCTCGAGGAAGGTCTCCACGGCGTCGACGCACTTCTCCGGCGTGAACCGCTCGAGGACAGTCCGGCGCGCGGCGAGCCCGAGGCGCGTCCTCAGGTCTTCGTCCGACAGGGCTGCGTGGGCCAAGCCCGCGGCGGCGTCGCCGTCGTCCTCGTCGTAGAGGAGACCCGATTCGCCGTGCGCAACGAACTCGGTGAAGGGCCCCTTCCCCGGCGCCACGACGACGCAGCCCCGTGCCATCGCCTCGACCACCGCCATCCCGAACGACTCGGCCTTCGACGTGCAGACGACGACGCCCCCGGACGCGCGGGTGGCGTCGAGGAAGCCGGGGACCCTCTCGTGCGGCACTCCCCGGAACCATCGGAGGCGGGAGAGGAGCCCTCGATCCCGGGCCTCGGCGAAGAGGCGCTCCGCGATGGACCCCTCGCCCGGCTCCGCGACGATCCAGAGTTCCGGGTCCTGGCGCCGCTCCAGGAGCCTCTCGCCGATCTCGAGGAAGCCGCTCCAGTTCTTGTGCGCGTCGAGCCGGCCGATCCAGCAGACGAGCGGCCTTCGGGGGCGGGGACGGAACTCTCCGGGCTCGCCGAGGAAGCTCCAGTGAATGGGGTTGGGGAGAACGTGGACCGGCGCCTCGAACGGCAGGAGTCCTTGAACGAGGGCGGCCTGGTGCGCGGAGGGAACGGCGAGCGCGACCACGTCCTCGCGGCGCAGCGCGCCGAGGTAACCGAGAGCCACCGGGTACGAGGTGTGGCATTCGACGGCCAGCGGCGGCCGAACGGCCTCGGAAGACAGGAAACCGAAGACCTCCTCGGAGTCGAGGGTCGAGACGAGGTCCCAACCCTGGAAGCCCCAGGCCGCCCGGAACGCCTCCGCGTCGCCGACGAAGACGGCGTCGCCGAGCTCCTCGAAGAGGGGACGCCCTCCGAAGTCCTGGAAGAACCAGACCCGGGCGTCGTGGCCCCGGCGGCGCAGCCCGTCGATGCGTGTCTTCAGGACCGTCTCGCACCCGCCGAACGTCAGGTACTTGTAGACGAAGAGGACCTTCATCGCGCGTTCCCGAAGAGGGCCTCCTGGAGCGCCACCCGCTCGGCCTTGAAGGGAACGACCCCGACGTCCCAGTTCCGCGCGAAGGCCGCGAGCTGCCTCTGCGGCTTCTTCCCCAGGAGGACGACGTTCGGGGGGAGCTCGAGGCCCTCGGGTCCGCCCCCGTAGCCGACGAGATGGAACCTCCATTCGGGACGGCTTCGGGCTGCGCCGGCGACGAGTTCCCAGTCGAACCAGGCTCCTGCCAGGTACCCGAAGTAGCCGACGGTGACCGCTCCCCTCTCGAGCGGACGCTCCTCGTCCACCTCGGCGATGGCCGGCGAGACCCCGTTCGGGACGACGACCGGGGCCTCGCAGCCGAGGGCCTCGAGGTGCCGCGCGAGCGGCTCGTTGACGGCGAAGACGGCCTCTGCGGTCCCGATGAGGTGCCGCTCGAACGCCTCGTCGTACCAGAAGGCCTGGCCGACGCGGGAGAACTCCATCCAGTCGTCCATCACGTCGTACGCGACGGTGAAACCCCTCGCCCTCGCCAGCGCGATCGGCTCGAAGAACCCGGCGTGCGGGAAGCAGAGCAGCAGGTGCCGCCTGGGGAACGGCACTTCCCGGAAGACCTCCGTGAAGCGCTCGAGGACGAGGTCGACCGGGATCTGGACGATGCCGCGGTCGAGGTGGTCCTGCGGGCGCCACTCCTCCCGGGTCCAGCGCCAGTAGACGAAGGCCACGACGTAGCCCTCCGCGGCCAGCCGGAGCGCGAGCTGCGTCGGCCTCTGCCCCTCGTCGACGTCGAGGCAGGTCCCGGACGTAAGGACGACGAGCCCCTTCTTCTCGCCTGCCGTCGCGCGGACGAGCGCATCGAAGTCGAGGAGCGGGTCTCTCGGTGCGGGAGCCGGCGGGGCCGGCTCGACCGGCATCGTTGCGTCCGGCATCGGCGAGTCCGGGCTCGGCGCACTCGGGATCGGCGCGCTCGGCGCCAGGCCTTCCGGCGGCACCTCCGCGACCTCAGGGAGCTCCGGCCGGGTCCCCTCGGGCCGCCCGTGGAGGAGGCGCCGGAGCGGGCCCAGCGCGCCTCCGTGGGGCACGAGACGGTTCGCGACGGACCAGTACTTCTGGACGAGGCGGACGCCGCGCGACCCCTTCAGCGTCCCCAGCTCGCGATCGAGAGCGTCCCGCTCCCCGACGAGGGCGTCCCGATGCGCGGCGAGGGCCAGGCACCGGGCCTCCAGTTCCCGCCTCGCCTTCTCCAGGCGTTCGTTCTCGGTCCGGGCGCGCGCGAGCCCGTCGAGGATCTCGCGAGCCCCTTCCTCATCCGCCGCGCCGCGAGCGCCGCCACCCGGCAGGAGGGCCAGCGCGCTCTCGAGGTTCCCGACCTCGCGGCGTCGCAGGGTCCCGAGCGCAGCGAGAAGGCGCGGGCCAAGGGCCGGGGCCTCCTCCAGGGTCTTCGAGAGAGTCGACGAGAGCGCCCTCGCGTCCAGCCCGGAAAGTGAGAGAACGGGGACATCGTCGCCAAACTCTCGGGCGGCCGCACGGACCTTCGGGTCGTAGTCGAGCGCGACCACGGGGGTTCCCGAAAGGACGGACAGGTAGAGGCCGTGGAGCCTCGTGGCGACCGTCAACGCGCAGAGGCCGAGGCACGCGGCCACGTCCTCCGCCGAGTGCCACCCGACGAGCGTCACGACCGGAAGCGACGGGGAGAGCCTCGCGGCGACCTCCCGGCAGGTGTGCGCGTCGCCGCCCTTCTCCGGGTCGAACGGGACGAGGAGGACCGAGGCTCCGGTCCTGAGGCCGACCTCGGCGATCGCATTGCATAGGGGATCGACCCACGACACGTCGCCGCCGGGAGGGACCCGGGGAATCACCGCGAGGACGGGCCTGCGAGCCGGGTCGAGCCCCTCGCCGGCGAGGAGCGCCCGACCGCGCTCGGCGGACGCCGGCCGCATCGAGAGGACGGGGTCCGCGGTCGTCAGGATGGGACGCCCCGTGACGCCGCACTCCCGGAGCAGCTCGGCCGAAGCGGCGTCCCGCACCGTGATCGCGTCGACCCGCGAGAGCGCCAGGCCGACGAGCCGCCGGCTCTCGGGCTCGGTCAGCGGCCCGACGCCCTGCCCGTAGACGACGCACGGCCGGCCGCGCGCCGCCGCCAGCAGCGGGACCCTGAGGTAAGCGGGGAGGCCCCCCCGGGGGTCGAGGAAGAGCTCCTCCGCGGGAACGGGCCAGTGGTCCTGAAGGAGCCCTCCTCCGCCCCAGACGACGAGGTCGCTCCGGGCGATTGCCTGGGACAGCGCTCTCACGTCGAAGAAGGGAACGGTCTCGACCTCGCCGTGGAGGCGCATCGTCAGGGCCGGGTCCACGGTCGCGACGATCGGCTCGAGCTGGCCGTTCAGGGCCTCGCGGAAGTTGCCGAGCTCGACGGAGAGGAGAGCCTCGTCTCCGAGGTTCCCCCCGCCGAAGTAGCCCGAGAACAGGATCCTGCGCGGTCTCACGGAGACGGACGGGCGATCTGCGAAATCCATGAGTCTCGACTCTGGGACGATACAACCGATCTCTCGCCGGGCGGGCTCCCCGGGCACCGCGTCGGGAAACCCCGGCGCCAGCGGTGCTCCCGTGCTTGACGTCCCTGCGAGCCCGGCTCGACACTGCCGCGGTGTCCGTGGACGTCACGAGAGCCGAGCCGCTCCACGCGCCGCCGCTGGCGCACCTCTCCTCCGACCCGGGCGCCGGCTTCGCGCCGCGATGGTTCCGGCGGCGTCTCGTCCTGCTCGCGCTCGTCGGGCTCCTCGTCCGAGTCGCCGTGGTCCTGGCCGTCCCGACCCGGCCCACGTCGGACTCGTGGTCGTACTTCCAGCGTGCGACGAATCTGCTTCACCACGGTCGATACGAAGCCCTTCCGGGATTGCCGGACGCCTCCTACCCTCCGGGGTATCCCCTCGCCCTCGCCGCCGCGATTGCCGTGGTCCCGGCCGCCCACGCCCTGGGGGCGGCCCGGCTGCTGAGCTGCGGCCTGGCCTTCGCGAGCATTCTCCTCATCGGCCTCCTCGGGCGGCGTCTGTTCGGCGCCACGGCGGGCCTTCTCGCCGCGGGGCTCCTGGCCTTCTACCCGCGGCACGTCCTCCAGTCCGCGGTCCTCTTCTCGGAGCACCTGTTCCTCCCTCTCCTCCTCCTCCTGCTGACGATTCTCGTTACCGCGTGGGACCGTCCCGTCGCCTGGCGGCTGGCGGCCCTCGCCGGGTGCGTGGCGGGCCTCCTGGCGCTGGTGCGCCCGATCGGCTACCCGCTGGGTCTCCTCTGGGTCGCACGGGTTCTCGCCGGGCGGCGGCACGGGAGGCGCATCCTCGCCGAAGCGTTGCTCCTCATCGCGATGCAGCACGCGGTCATGCTGCCCTGGGCGATCCGCAACCACGTCACGCTGGGAAGGCCCTCGTTTCTCTCCTCTGTCGGAGGCGTCGACCTGTTCATCGGCAACAACCCACTCGCTTCCGGTGGCTGGATGGACTGGCGACCCGTCCTGGAGGAGGTGGAGCCGGCGGCGAAGGGCGCCCGCCACGGCGGCTTCGGCGTCGACGACCTGGCGCGCCGGGCCGCGCTGCGCTGGATCCGCGAGAACCCTGCGGCGGCGGCTCGGCTGTACGTCCGAAAGCTCGGGCAGATCCTCGATCCGGACGGCTACCTGGTCACCTACGCGATTTCCGGCACGGATCTCTGGCCTCCGTTCGGAGGAACCAGCGCGCTGTCAGCCGGCCATCCTGCCATCGCCCTCGCTCCCGCCATCCAGAGCCTTCTCGACTGGAGCTACGCGGCGATCTCGGCCCTCGCGCTCGCCGCCATCGCTCTCGCGGTCTTCGGCGGCACGCTGCGGCGGGGCCGGTTCGGTTTCTCCGGCGCGGGCATGCTTCCGCTCGTGACCGCTGCGTACTTCCCGCTCGTCGCCGCTGCGTTTCTCTCGTCGTCGCGTTTCCGCTGGATCGCGGAGGACCTTCTCGTTCTGCTGGCCGCCCAGGCTCTCGTGATCCTCCTCGATCGGCGACGAGTGCCCGGAGGCTGCGACCTGTCCTGAGCTTCGGAAGACGGCTCCGGACCGCCGGCCGGCTCGCCAGGTATCCGGAGCCCGGCTCTCCGCCCCCCTCGGCCCGGTGAGGCGAGGGGTCCGGGGCATCTCGATCCCCGGTAGGGTCCCGACTCCAGGTCACTTCCGGCTCGGCTTTCGCCCCCCGGTCGAAGGCGCCGGTGACTGCGCTTCGCGCCATGCCAGGTGCACCAAGAAAAAGGGCCGGGCGCTTCCGCGCCCGGCTCTCGTTGGAAAGGACGACCGGGGGGGTGGATCCCCCCCGGTCCAGTGAAGACTACGGTCCGTCCGGGTGGTCGTACGTGTCGAGCCCGAGTCCGCGGACGAGCATAACGGCGAGCTCGGCGCGGGTGATGTTGTTCCCCGGGCAGTAGATCTGGGGTCCACAGCCCAGCGTGATTCCCGCCTCGAAGAGCGCTTCGGCGTACGGAGCGGCCCACTCGTGGACGCCGGTCACGTCGGTGAAGTACCCGGTCGCGGGCAGGATCGGAAGCTCGAAGGCGAGGGCCAGGAACTTCGCCATCTGAGCGCGATTCACGATGTCGTTGGGGCAGTAGAGAACCGGCGGGCCGGCGGAACAGCCGTTGACGATGCCGTCGTTGTAGAGCTGTTCGATGTAGTCCGCGGTGTTGTTCGTGTCGGAGATCTCGACGTCGGCGAAAATGCCGACTGCCGGGGGCGGCGCGTAGTCCGGACCGTACATCGCACGGACCACGGTGACGGCCATCTCTGCGCGGGTGAGGGTGTTCTCGGGGCAGAAGTTACCGCCGCCGCAGCCGCGCGTGACGCGGACACCGGCGAGGGCGTGGATGTGCCCGTCGGCCCAGTGGTCGCGCGGGACGTCCCAGAACGCCTTGGTGAAGTAGACCGGGATGTCGGGGAGCGCCGCAGGGGTGTCGTTGGTCGACTTGATGACGGCGCGGAAGAGCCCGTAGTGCGCCGGGGCCACTCCCTCGGGGAAGAACTCGGCGTTGATGTCGAGCTGGCCGGCCGCCGGGACGGTCCCCTCGGTGGGCGTGAGGGTGAGCCACGGGAGTCCGCCGCCGCCGCCGCCGGCAGCGATGGCGAAGGCATCGACCTGGGCGCTGCCGGGGAAAGCGCCGATCAGGAAGCTGTTGCCCGTGGCGAGGTCGATGGTACGGAGCTCGCCGCCGGACGCCGTGCAGGCGGCCCAGTAGAGAGTCCCCGTCGTCTCGTCGAAGTCCATCCCCTGCGCGTAGTTCGCGTCGATGCCGAGGGGCCCGACGACGGTGCCGGCGCCGGTGGCCGGGTTGATGCTGACGAGAGAGTCGGAAACGATGTCGACGCCGTAGAGCTCGCCCGCCGCGTTGGCGGCGATGTCGATGATGCAGGCGCCGTTGGTGATCGGTCCGATCGCCGTCGCGTGACCAGACGCCGGATCGATCGTGTAGAGGGTCGAAGCCGAGCAGGTCGTTCCGGAAGCGTAGAGGACTCCTCCCGGCGCGCCCGTGAGGCCGGACCAGCTCTCGCCGGCTCCCGGGGTGGCCGCTCCGATGCCGGTCGCTGCACCCGTTGCCGTGTCGATCGTGGCGAGCTGGTTCGTGTCGTAGTTCAGGACGAACAGCTTGGTGAAATCGCCGTTGAGGAAGTCGCCTGCGAAGTACCACGCGGAGGCGCTGGAAACGACGTTCCAGTTACCCGGAACCGAGCCGTCAGGCCAGGTCACGATGTTCCCGACGTTGCCGGCGAGGATCTCCGCGCCGTACGCCGGGACTCCCGCGAGCGACCCGGCGAGGCCGGGGTACCGCTTCGCGTTCGACGGAACCATTGCCTTCGGTGCACGTCCGATCGAGGGCTTCGTGTGACCCGTGGGAGCCGCAGGCGTGAAGGCCGGGTACTTGCGGAGCCACGTCTGGACCACGGGCAGCACGTTCAGGCTGACCTCGGCCGGCAGGCCTCCGCTGTTCAGGAAGGAGAACGAATCGGTCTTGTCCCAGGCCGGCGCGCCGTCGGGGGTCAGGCGCCCGTCGATGACGAACGGCCAGCCGCCGAGGCTGAGCGACGCCGCCGGGAGGGCAAAGTCGACCCGGGTCACCGTGTCGGGGACGAGGTTGAGGGAGTGAGCGACGTTGCCGTAGCCCGTCTTGCTCGCCGTGAACGTCCGCGTGGACGGCCCGTTGGGCATCGTCGGCAGCGTGGAAGCCGGGGAGAACATGTAGTAGAAGCCGGCCGGGAGGTTCCCGGTGGCCGGCATGGAGTTCGCCGTCCCGCCGAGGTCGCGGACGACCAGCGCGCCCGGGACGCCCGCAGCGGTGTTGGCGTCGGTGACGAAGCCGGCGACGAGGCTGCCGCCGACGGCGTCACAGAGGAGGTTCGGGGTGTCGACCACGACCGGCGCGGGAGGCGCCGACGGGATCAGAACGGTGTCGACGCGCCAGGCGTCGGCGTCGTTCCCCTCGTAGCGCCACGCGAGGGTCACGTTGCCGCCCGCGTAGGCCCCGTCGAACGTCTCGGAGAGGAGCGGCGGCGGCGGCGGCGGCGGAATGGTCTCCGTCCGCACGTCGTCGATCTGCCAGTGGTAGGCCCAGTTGGGCGAGACGAACTTCCACCGGAGGACGATCGTCTGGCCGGCGTAGGCCGTCATGTCGACCGTCCGGTTCCCGGCGGAGGTCGTCGTGATGGTGATGAGGTTGGTCCAGGTGTTCCCGCCGTTCGTCGAGACGTCGAGCGTCCCCGTCTGGCCGGTGAACTGCGTGTAGGCGCTCCGGAACACGAGGTTGCGCGGAGCGGCCGGCATCTGGATCGGGGGCGACCAGAGCTCGGTGTTGAAGGGACCGGAGCCGTTGCCGGCGAGGTCGGAGTCTGCGGCGGCCGAGAAGCCCGTGCCGCCCGTCAGGTTCGCGCGACCCCACTGGTCGTTTCTCTTCCAGAGGTTGTTCGGGTTCGCCGCGAGGTTCTTGACCGTCCAGCCGAGCGGCGGGAACGCGGCGTTGAAGTCCTCGTTGATGCCGCCCTGCAGGTAGCAGCTGTAGGCGGGGTTGCCCGAGGCGGCCAGGAGGGAGAAGTTCTGGATCTGGTCGCCCGCGGCGATCGTGACCGGGCGGACCTCGTTCTGGTATCCCTGGTACATCGAGACCACGGTGAACTCGTAGGTGAAGCCGTTGGGAAGCTCGGGGATCTCGTAGTACCCGTTCCACGGCGAGGTGTAGACCGTGTGGACGAGGGTCCCGGCCTGGCGGACCTCGACCTTCGCCCAGAGCGGCCACTCGTGCTCGGCCGCGGTAACGAAGCCGTCGACCGCGTAGGTGCCGACGGGCGTGAGGAGGATGTCGGGAACGACCGTCGTGGCGTCTTCGGTGACGACCTGGCCCGTCTGACCGGCCGAGTCGTAGCCGAACTTCGTCGCGGTGACGTCGTAGGTTTCGACCGGCACTGTGAGCTGGTAGAAGCCCGACGCATTGGTCGTCGTCGAGTACGACGCGCCGATCTGTACGGAGGCGCCCGGGATCGGGTCACCGCCGGCCGTGCTCTTCACGTAGCCCTCGAGGATTCCTGCCGGCCCCGCCGAGCAGGTCGGGAACTTCGTGCTGCCGACCCAGGTGTCCCAGTCGAAGTTGCCGCTGGCGGCGATGTACTCCTGGGTGTACCAGAATGTGCATCCGTCCACCGGGTCGATGCCCATCATCGAGTAGTCGCCCCAGCGGTTGCCGCCGGCCTGCGCTCCCGCGCCCACGACCATGACCTTCTCGTCGCCCATCTGCCCCAGCGGGTCGCCCGCCAGGCGGCCCGTGTAGCGCACGGACGGGTAGATGGTCGTCGAGGACGCCGAGTAGCCGAGCATGATGTTGCCGTTGGTGTCCATCGCGATCGACGGCATCCAGCGGTGGTCGCCGTCGGCCGGCGCGTAGACGCCGTCCTGGCGCCCCACCCAGCCGGCTCCGTTGTTCTGGAACTCGCCCCACCAGACGCCGGCGCGACCGCCCGCCCCGACCGTCATGCTGGCGACGACCGCCTGCGACGAGCCGAGATTGCGATAGGCGGCACGATGCATCAGGCGGAAGTCGATGTCATCGACCTTCTGCGCCGACGGGCCCTGCGGGACGCAGTCGCGGCTGCCGCAGTTCTCGCTCACGTCGGTGATGTTGATCGCGTAGTTGGGCTCGAACGTCGCGCCGATGCCGAACGTCGAGTTGCCCGGGTTCGCCCAGTCGAGGACGAGCTCGGTGAGCCAGATCTGGTCGTTGGCCGTCCCGATCCAGGTCTTGTCCTGGAACTGCGCGATCAGCCCGGGTGCGCCGACCGGCGGGGGCGTGATGCCGTCGAGGTCGACCGGAAGGACCGAGTAGTCGCGGTTCGGCCCGGTCTGGAAGTAGATGAAGCCGGCCGGAAGGCCCTGCAGCATCTTGTCGCGATCGAACGCACCGACAGTGACGCCCATGTAGGCGGACACCGTCGCGTTGAAGTCGTTCGTCGTGATGTAGTAGCCGTCCGTCCAGACCCCGAGCTTCGGATAGTCCGGGAAGCGGTTGTTCGGCCAGAGGTATTCGTACAGGTACCAGGAGCCGGTCGGGTCTGACGAGGTCGACACCGCCACGCACTGGTAGAACGGCTGAACGGGGTTTCCGCCGCTCAGGGGGAAGGCGAACTGGCTCATCACCCAGCGTTCCGCGAGCGGGTCCCACAGGGTGATCGGGTCGCCCCGGTTGGTCGCCTCGCACTGGCCTCCGAAGCCGGTCCAGAGGATGTTCCCCGGGGCCGCCACCGGGCCGGGCTGCACCGGGTACACCTTGGTCCCGGCCTTGTCCCAGATGGCGAAGATCGAGTTGTTCCACTGGATGTAGTGGTCCTTCCCGATGTCTCCCTGGGTGTCCGGCGGCATCATGCGCGTGCCGAGGATGGCCTGGTTCTCGTCGCTGCCGAGACCTGGCCAGCCGGCGAGCGGATCGGGCGTATTCGGGACGCCCGGCGTCGTCTGGATGTTGGCCGAGGTGCCCGGGACCTGCGGGCGAACCGAGGTCGTCTTGTTGGGCATCTCCCGGCTTGCGACCGGCTTCGCGGGCGGGATCGGGATGCTCCTCAAGACGGGCGAGACGCCGACCTTGACCGGGTACAGGACCTCAGCCCGGCCATTTCTCTCGGGGAGCACCTCCGCCGACAGCGTGCCGGCCAGCAGCACGCTGGCGACCGCCATCAGGGATAGCAGGCTCTTCTGGTTGATTCTCACCGTTCCTCCTCTCCTACGTTTATCGCGAGCAAGGGGTGACGCCATTGATTGTCGTTCCGGGGCGAGTGACGATGCGGACTCGATCTGCAGGTGGGGACCTGCCCTGAATGAGAAATCTGTGCGGCGCTTCGGCCCGGAGGGGGGACACGAGCGTCAACGACCTGCTCCCGCCGACGTATCGGCCTTGGAGGACTCCGCAGGATCAGCCGCGTCCTCGGGACCGAGCGCGAGGATCGCGCCGATCAGCCTTTCCAGCGCCTCCTGCTGCGCCGGGTGCTTCGCAGGGGCCAACCCGGCGAACTTCCGCGCCTGCACCGAACGCCCACGACCGAGCACCTTGACGTTCAGGTCGACGTACCGTGCCCTGTAGAGGTTGACGGGGAAACTCTCGAACCCCGAGTCGGCCAGGAGGGTCAGCAACGAACGGAGGCGATCGCCGGTGGCCGGGACGGCCACGGTCGCGCCGGCGCTTCCCGCCGCCTGCTCCGTCCTCGTCATCACGCCGCCGTCGAGGACGACGAGGATTCCGTTCGCCGGCCCCCCTTCCGCTCCTGCGGCGACCGGTGGGATGTTGAGGACCAGCTGCAGAGTCTCGGGGGCCAGCCTCTTCTGCGCGATCTTCCGAAGACCGTCGGTCAGGCTCGAGGCGCCCATCCCCTCGCTCGCGTGCTTCTCGCAGAAGCGGAAGAGCTCCGTGACGAGAGCCTCCAGGGCCGGCAGCATCCGCACCCGGTCGTTCTGGCTGACGATTCGCTCCAGCTCTCCCACTCGGACCGCCACCGCCCGGAGGATGACCGGCGCGTTCGGGCTCGGCCCTACGCTCGCTTCCGGCCGCGGGCGCTCCGGCATCTCGAAGAGGCCGGCGGTCACGGTCTTCCTCAGCAGCTCCTTGTGCTCCGCGGGTGCGAGATCGAACTGCTTTTCCTGGTTCCAGACCCCGACCCCCGAACCGTAGACGACGAGGCTCCGGCGGTTCGGTCGACCGCCCACGAGCTCGAGCCGGACCTCGGAGAGGGGCCGCTTCCCCGCCAGAATCTCTTCGACCCTCGTCTTGAGGGTCGTGGCCAGCGCATCTCCGAGGACGGCTCCGTTGGCGGAGCCGAGCAGGAGAAGCAGCATCAACGCGACGAGGGCTCGAACGGGCCTTGGCCGGACGAGCGATGAAGAGAGCAGGATGCACCCGGTCGGCGGGGCCGTCACCGCGTGTGCTGAGGACGCGGGGTCTTCGACCGTCGTCCGACACTCCCGTTCAGGACTCCCAGGCTCGATCTCTGGATTCGGCAGGACTCTCTCCCCTTGGGCCTACCGGAACGCCGGAAAGCCTCGCTCCGCCCGGACGACGGCAGACGGGCCATCATGGCCAACGCCGTTCCTCGACCCGGAACCCCTCGTTGATTGGATCACCGGAGGAAACTATTCCCCTTCCGAAGACCCGTCAAGCCAGATCGTCACTGCGACGGCGGATTCCTGCGGGAGGATGCCGCCGGAAGACCCGAGACCCTCCGCGACGCAACATGCGGCGGGGCTCCCGGGCGGTCAGTCCGCTTCCGGACCGGGCAGGTCCGGGATCTACTGCGATGGGGCGCTCGCGCCGTCGCGAGCCCACTCGCGGTAACGATCGCAGACGTCCTTCGGCTCGCCGTCTGCCACGACCTCGCCGTCGAGGAGCCAGATCGCGCGGTGGCAGGTCTTCTCCACGACCGGGAG
>JADHEF010000329.1_pt1 | contig 54524 bp, 48 predicted proteins | sample 8952391 | NCBI WGS metagenome assembly JADHEF01 (sample SAMN16124439, study PRJNA663245) | bioreactor sludge metagenome | isolation source: sludge (nitrite) | place: India:Bengaluru | collected 2019-02-28 | reverse complement strand
GCTCTCTCGATATGCTGCTTGGGCATGTACTTGACGGAATGAAGACGGCTCACTGCTTTTCTGCATCTCCCTTCTCCTCCGGATTCACCATGCGAGCCGTCATCTTGCGGATCTCTTCTTCGCTTCGGCCATGAGCGACGCGAAGAAAGTCGGCGAGGGCTTTGGGTTTCTTCCGGATGATCTCGGCGATATCCGGATCGACCTTGCCGGCCAGAGCGAGCAGTTCATCGGCATTACATTCCAGAAGCGCGGCCATCTTCTTTATGTTCTCCGCACTGGGAGGGTCGAACTCGCCATTCTCGATTTTGCTCACGAACGTGGGGCTGATGCCCACCTTGGCCGCAAACTGGCGGAGCGAGAAAGATGGATCGGTCTCCATCTTCCTTTTCCGCAGTTCCTGGATGCGTTTTCCAAACTCAATGTTTCCCGGCATGTCCACTCGCTTCCTGTCATCCATCGGGCCAAACACCCCCGAGACATTTGGGTGTCTCATCCTGGGTGTTGAGGAATATATAAACACACTGAACCGCATGTTGTCAAGCCCCGGCGTCCGTTTGCGTAAACTCCGTCAGTTTCTTGTTCTCGCCGGTAGATAACCCTTGGGGGTCGATATCGCGACTACCCGTGGAACAACCGACATCAGGACCAGGAGACCAATGCCCGAACGTCTGCAACCAAAGCATTCCGAGGAGCCGCATGAACCGCAAGGGCTCGATGTCGTTGCCTCGATTCTGGCGGCTGGGGTACTGCGCCTTCGAGCCAAGAGGAACCTGTCGGATACCAGAAGAAGAGACAAACGTTCTCCAAAAATGGACTTGATTTCGACCTCCGAACGAAGCGTTCATGACCACCGGAGACAACGTTGAAGGAGGTTCAATGAACGCAAGAAACAAGGAGATAGCAACCGGAACGAACGGGAACGCGCGTTTGCGGGGAACGGTCCTGCGGCAGTTGGCCGCACTGGCCAAAATGAAGACCCCGGAGTTGCGTGAGAAATGGCGGGAACTGAATGGCACCGAGCCGCCCGCATACAACCGCCAGCACCTTGTGCGAAGACTGGCCTATCGCATCCAGGAGATGTACTACGGCGGTCTGAATGAACGCGCGAATCAGCGTCTTGCGGAACTCGGGCAAACGGATGTGTTGGCGAGTATCGCCAGGAAGCCGGAGAAGAAGAGCGTAGCCACGCAACTGGTCCCCGGAACCCGTCTCAGACGCCGCTGGCGCGGAATCGAATACGAGGTGGCCGTGGTCGAGGGCGGATTCCTTTACAAGGGAACGGTGTACCGCTCGCTCACGGCGGTATCGGAAACCATCACGGGAATGAAGCGAAGCGGCCGGGATTTCTTTGGTTTACCTCGCATAAGAAGCTGCAAGAGGAAACCCCGGAATGCGTGAGACAGGTCATAGTCTGCGAAATGAACAGACCGTGCTCCGCTGCGCCGTATACACCCGCAAGAGCCATGAAGACGGTCTGGAACAGGATTTCAATTCACTGGATGCCCAACGGGAAGCGTGCGAGGCATTTATCCGCAGCCAGGCCGCTCGTGGCTGGGTAAAGGCGCCCGGTCAGTATGATGACGGCGGTTTCTCCGGTGGCACGATGGAACGCCCGGCTCTGAAACGGCTCATCAAGGATATCGACGCAGGCGAAGTGAACACCATCGTCGTCTACAAGATAGACCGGCTGTCCCGTTCGCTGCTGGATTTCTTCCGCATGGTCGAACTCTTCGAAGAACGAGGCGTCAGCTTCGTCTCGGTCACCGAGCAATTCAATACCACCGATTCCTCTGGACGGCTCATGCTGGGCATCCTGATGTCCTTCGCACAGTATGAACGGGAAATCGCGGGCGAGCGTATCCGGGACAAGGTCGCCGCCGCCAAGCGGCACGGAAAATGGTGCGGCGGTCCGCCACCCCTCGGATACGACGTGGACCGCGCGAACAAACGGCTCGTGGTCAATGAAGCGGAAGCGGCCGTTGTGCGTCGTATCTTCCATCGCTTCAATCAGACGGGCTCCACGATTCAGGTCGTGCGTGAACTGAACGCCGATGGCGTGGCCACCAAGGCATGGAAAACGAAGAAGGGAAAGAACCGGGAAGGCCATACCTGGGATATCGGGGCGATTCGCCGGGTGATCTGGAATCAGGTTTACACGGGAGAGGTCAATCACAACGGCAACGTCTATCAGGGCGAACACAAGGCTATCATCGACAAGGAGCTTTGGGAGCGAACGCGTGCGTTGCTCGACAACAACCATCGTACCAGATGTCACTCGCGAAGGATCACCACGGACTCGCCGCTGCGAGGCTTGATACGGTGCGGGCATTGCGACAGGGCCATGAGTCCAAGCTACACAAAGGGACAGGGACGGGAAGTGCATTATTACCTCTGCCAAGCCGCCCATAAACGCGGCGCTGGCTCTTGCCCGGTAAGCCGCGTTCCCAAGGGAGAAATCGAGAAGGTCGTGGTTGAACAGATCGGGGCGGTGTTTCGCACGCCGGCGCTGGTCGCGAAGACGTTCATGGCCGCGCGAAGTCAGGAGGACGCGGAACGCGAACGGCTGAACGATGAACGCGCCCGGCTCAGGGAAGAACTTGCCGCCATCCAGAACAAGGCGGTTGAATTTGTGAGGGCGGGTGGCGATCCGGGCCAGATAATGACCCTCAATGAAAAGGCCTCATCCATTGGCGGACGGCTGGATCAGGTCGAGCGGGAACTTGCCGGGCTGGGCGTCGAGCGCATCACCGAGCACGACGTCGTGGAAGCCTTTGGCACGCTCGAAGAACTCTGGGAGGTGCTCTTCCCTGCGGAGAAATATCGCCTTGTCCACATGCTGGTCGAGCGCATCACCGTATGGCTGGACGGAATAGACCTGAAACTGAAGGCCGTCGGTGTCGCGGGTCTTGTCTCCGACCTGACTGCCTATGCCGACGAAGCGCGGCGTCGCGGAGAACTATCATGACCGAAGGACAAGTCACTATCAGGCCAACCGAGGACGGCGGCTTGCTGATTCATGTGCCCATGCTTGTGCGGAGGCGCGGCGGACGCAGGCTTATCATTGCGCCCGAGGGGCTGGATGGCGCCTCCACGGATGATCGCCCCGCCAATCAGGAACGGCTGGTTTCCATCCTGGCCCGCGCACACGCCTGGACCCGGCTGCTCGACAACGGACATTTCAAATCGACCGGTCAGCTTGCCGCGGCGGTGAAAAAAGACCCGTCGTATGTCGCGCGGGTTCTGCGGTTGGCCACGCTCGCCCCGGACATCACCCAGGCCATTCTGGACGGTCGGGAACCCGATGGCTTGTCGTACATGAAGCTTGTCAAGGTTCTGTCATACGACTGGGACGAGCAGCGCGAAGCCCTCGGGTTCGCCGTGCCAGAGTAATCTAAATAGAGTCTTTCGATTTGCTGGAAGTCCCTCAAATTGGCTTCACGCCCAATTGCCACAGCATTTCGATAGTCCTCAAATATAGCTGCACCTTTTCCTTCTGGTCATTTATGATGCCATCGCCGTCTGTGCGAATCGATCCAAGATGCCCATTCCAAGGGTCGTCCTCAAGAGACTGCATCAGCTCATCAAGTTCAGCCTGGAACTTCTGTCGGTCGAGTGCCGATGTGGATGCATACAGGTCGTCCGGCATCAAGAAGGTAAACCCGGCTTTTCTCTCCCCAACAATGATTGCCGAAGAAAGCCAACCACGTTTGTAGAGCAGTTCGATTGGGTAGATGACCCTAGAGTCGTGATCCTCGTCCCAGACTATGGCGAAATCCAGATAATGAGCTTCCTTGAGCGGCTGGCGGTCAGGTCCATGCCAGGTAACAGCCCGCAGGACAGAATAATGAGTGCCTCGACCCAAGTGTCCCGTCGGTTGGGTTTCGTCATGGAGGGTCTGGAAAAAATCAGAGTAGGTTTGCATGCTGTGAACTCCTTTCGAGAGTCAATATGGTTTTCGGCCACAAGCGCATTCGATTTCGTCAATGCGCCAATCGATAAATATTATACAGGATGCATACATCGTTTTCAAAATTCAGGATGCGCGAACTCGTTTTCTTGGTCTTTCAAGGAAGCCCGCTTAAGAATCCCTTCCACCCCAGGAAGCCTCACTCAAGAACGCTTCTCGGCGGAATGCGTTTAGCCTTTGTTTACGGGGGTGAGGCGTATTCAAAACCGGACGTGGGTTCGTGAACTGGCCTTTCACGCCAACCTCCGGCGACACCGATTGTATCCCCTTCGCAACCTGCGAAAAATGTCACGCTCGTATCTGGTTGAAATAGAAGGGATTACATCAAACAGCAATTCCGGACTCAGTCCAGAATTATTGGAGAGATTAGAGAAAACAGGGAGATAATGTGCCCGAATCAGGCTAAGATGTGCGGGGGCAAGTCCGGTCTTGGTAGGGGCGTCGAACGCGCGAAAGCCCGCGAATATTGGCCGAAAACGCGAAACGCTCCTGCGGAGATCATCTCCGAAGGAGCGCCGTTGCGAAGAGAAGAATGGTGGAGGCGGCGGGAATCGAACCCGCGTCCGAAGGTGCTTCCACATGGGCGTCTACGTGCGTAGTCTTTCTTTTGGTGATTCGCCCGGCCGGAACGCGTTAGACGGGCTTTCCGGTGTCGCTAGGCGACGCAATACTCTCACCGGGTCATCGCCACCTCCCGGCTTGAGATCCGCTGATTGACGCCCTGATTCCGCTAGCAGACAGTCACGGAGAGGACGAGCAGCCGCTAGTTAGGCCGCAAGTGCGAAGTTGTTGTTCGCAGTTAACGTGTTCCCGCTTTTTACGAGGCCAGCGGGTCCTCGGCACGCAACCCACGCTTCTTCCACCCCCGTCGAAACCTGATCGCCCCCACATGAGACGATGTGTCCGTGCCCGTTTCCGGGCGGGATGGACAACGTGTGTCTGGTGTAATTATGCCACAAAAACGGCGGGGGCGGCAATGATTTGGCGGCGGCGCGGCACTGCGGGTATCATGATGCCGTTGCGGCGGGCGAACAAAACGGAAAGGCCGTATGAAACAGATACTGGTGAAGAGCGGCAAAATCTGCGTGGAGGAGGTTCCCGCGCCCGCGCTGGAGCGGGGCATGGTGCTTGTCCGCGTGCGCCGTTCCGTCATCAGCTCGGGCACCGAGTCGGAGTTTGTCTCCGGCGGCGGCACGGCCTCCTTCCTGATGGAAAACGCCCGCAACCCCGCCAACCTGGAAAAGGTGAAACGCAAACTCGCCACCATCGGCGTGCGCGGCACCGTGGAACTGGTGCGGAACCGCCTGTTTCACCTCAACCCGCTGGGTTACAGTTCCGCCGGGGTGGTGGCGGAGTGCGGGGGGGAGGCGGGCGGCTTCGCCCCCGGCGACCGGGTGGCCTGCGCCGGCTTCGGCCATGCGGTCCACGCGGAATACAACGCCGTGCCCCACGCGCTGGTGACGCCCATTCCGGAGGGGCTTTCCGACGATGATGCGGCTTTTGTCACCGTGGGCGCCATCGCCCTCCAGTCGCTGCGCCGGGCGCGGCCGGAACTGGGGGAGACCTTCCTGGTCTTCGGCCTCGGCCTTATCGGCCTGCTCACGATGCAGTTGCTCCGCGCGGCGGGATGCCGGGTCATCGGCGTGGACCCCGTGGCGGAACGGCGCGCCCTGGCGGAGACGCTGGGCGCAGCCGCCGTGTGCGCGCCGGAGGAGGCGAAGGTAATGGTGGCGGACCGCACGGCGGGCGTGGGGGTGGACGGCGCCATTGTCTGCGCCGCGTCAAAGTCCAGCACGGTCACCAACCAGGCGGTTGATCTCTGCCGGAAAAAGGGGCGTGTGGTGGTCACCGGCCAGGTTGGACTGGAGCTGACCCGCGCGCCGCTCTATGAAAAAGAAGTTGACTTCATGCTCTCCTGCTCCTACGGACCCGGCCGCTATGACCGGAACTATGAGGAAAAGGGGCTGGATTATCCCATCGGTCATGTCCGCTGGACCCAGGGCCGGAATATGGCCGAATTTCTCCACTTGCTGGCTGAGGGCAGGGTGGCTGTCGCCCCGCTGGTGTCGGGTGTCTTCGCTCCGGAAGAGGCCGAAGCCGCCTATGAAAAGGTGGGGAAGAGCGGTGCCGTCACCGCCTTGTTCCGCTACGACACAGACGCGCCTGACACCGCCCCCGGGCGTGTTTCCGTGCTCCGCGCCGCCGCCGCTGAAAAGGAATGCGGCATCGCGGTGATTGGCGCGGGCGCTTTTGCCACGTCGACCCATCTGCCGAACCTGTCCCGCATGGCGGGGTGCGGCATCGTGGCGGTGGTGAACCGCAACGGCATGCGGGCCAAACAAATCGCCGAGCGGTATCATGCGGAGGTCTGCGCCACGGACCACCGGGAGGTGCTGGAAAATCCGAGGGTGCGGGCCGTGGTCATCACCACGCGCCACAACCTGCACGCACCCATGGCGCTGGACGCCATCGCCGCCGGAAAGCATGTGTTTGTGGAAAAGCCCCTCGCGCTGACGCTGGAGGACTGCGGGCGCATCCGCGATGCGGCGGCGGAAAAGGGGGTGCTGGTGACGGTGGGCTTCAACCGGCGCTTCGCCCCGCTGGCCGTGGCCGCCAAGGCCGCCTGGGCCGGCCTGACCGGCCCGAAGATGCTGCTCTACCGTTGCAACGCCGGCCCCCTGCCGGGGGATCACTGGACCCTGGACCCGGAAGAGGGCGGAGGCCGCATTCTCGGCGAGGCGGTGCACTTCTTTGACTTCGCCCGGTGGATGGTGGACAGCGAGCCGGTCTCCGTGCAGTCCTGCATGACGGGGCGCGAGTCCATCCAGCCGCAGGAGGACAACATGGGGGTGCTGGTCCGCTTTGCAAACGGTTCCACCGCCACCATCGTCTATACCTCCCTGGGTCATCCCGGTATGGCCAAGGAGCGCATTGAAGGCTTCTGCGGCGGCGGATGCTTTGAGCTGGACGATTTCGTGTCCCTGCGCTTCCATGGCATGCGGGGAAAGAATGTCCGCGGCACCGCCCAGGACAAGGGGCATTTTGGGGTGATGGAACAGTTTGTGAACTCGGTGCGGGGCGCGGGCGAATTGCGGGTCACCGCCGATGACGGGTTGGCCGCCACAAGAATGGCCCTCGACGCAATGCGCCTGCTGAAGGGGGACGCCCCGTGAGGGTATGCCTGCTCAACGTCCTCCATGAGGCCCACGACAAGCGGGTTTACCACAAGATAGCACTCAGCCTCGCCTCGGCGGGCCATGAACTCGTGTCCATCTGCCCCGACTCCACCCATGCGCCCGGTTCCACCGAAGGTCCGGACGCACATGGCATCCGCTTCCGCTTCATCCCCAAGGAAACCACCCTGTGGGGCCGGTTCAAGTCGGTGTTCCGGCTCATCGCCCAGGGACGAAAGGAAGTGAAGGCGGACGTTTACTTCGCCCCCGAGCCCGAATCGTGGGTGGCTGCGCTGGTGCTGAAATACCTGCGCGGCGGCAAGGTTGTTTTCGACATGCACGAGCACGTGCCGAGTGAATTTTCCAAATTCTTTCCCGCATTCACCCGGTCTTTTGTGGAATGGATTACCGTCCTGAAAATGCGCCTCTATGCGCGGCGCACCGATCTAATCATCCTCACGCGGGAAAGTTTTGAAACACCCTGGAGGGGCCTTGCCACTCCCCGGATTACCATCATCAACACCAACCATCTGCAGCCGCGCTGCGTGGACATTCCCAATGAGCTGCGGCATCGCTTTGGCAAGCGCCCGGTGATTCTCCATCAGGGCATATTCGGGGACATGCGCGGCTCATGGCAGTTGCTGGAGGCCATGAAACTGCTCGCGGCGGAATTCCCCGGCATCCTCTGCGTGATCCTGGGCGAATACCTCTACGGCAACCTTGACGAGTACAAAAGCGCCGTGAACCGGGTCGGCCTCGCCGACAACATCCTTTTCCTTCCCCCGGTCCCCTTTGCGGAGGTGCCCGCGCACATCGCCCTCTCCAAAGTGGGGTTGATCCTCTTCCAGCCCGGTCCGCTAAACCATACCCTGGCCATGCCCCACAAGCTCTTCGACTACATGCGCGAGGCCGTGCCGGTGGTGGCCCCTGATTTTGCCCTTGAGGTGTCGCGCATCGTCCGCGAGGCGGACTGCGGGCTGCTGGTGGACGTGACCAGCCCGGAGGCCATCGCCGGGGCGGTTGCCTGCCTGCTCCGCGAACCGGGGGATGCGGCGCGGCTGGGCGAAAACGGACGCAGGATCATTGAGGAAAAGTACCACTGGCAGCATGAGGAAAAGGTGCTGCTGGACGCCTTTTCACGGCTGGAGCAGGACTGATGTGCGGCATCGCGGGGATGGCGGGAACATGTGATCCCGCCCTTGTGGGCCGCATGACCGACGCACTCGCCCACCGCGGCCCGGACGCCTCCGGCCTGTGGGAGTGCGGTGAGGCCTGCCTTGGACACCGGCGCTTGAGCATTATCGACCTGTCCTCCGGCGCGCAACCCATGCACTACGCCAACAACCGTTACACCATTACTTTCAATGGTGAGATTTATAATTTTCAAGAGCTGCGGAAACGGCTGGAGGGGCTGGGGCGCACTTTTGCCACCCGGAGCGACACAGAGGTCATTCTGGCCGCCTATGACGCCTGGGGGGAAGGGTGTGTGGATGAGTTTGAGGGCATGTTCGCCTTTGCACTCTGGGACGACAGGGAAAAGACCCTCTTTCTCGCCCGTGACCCCGTCGGCATAAAACCCCTTTATTACGCCGAACAATCGGGACGGCTTCTCTTCGCGTCAGAAATCAAGGCATTGCTGCTCTCCCCGGATGTTGACCGGACGGTGGATCTGGAGGCGATGGATGATTATCTGACCTTCCTGCACACCATGCCACCGCACACCTTTTACCGCGGCATACGGCAGATTCCCCCCGGCCATTGCGCCACTTGGCGGCGGGGCCGCCTGGCAGTGCGCCGGTATTGGCGGCTGAACGAGCGGATTCAGCGGCGCGACTGGACGGCGGGGGAGTGGCGGGACACGCTTCTCGGGACGCTCGAACGCGTCATCCGGCTGCACATGATTGCTGATGTGCCCGTGGGCGCATTTCTCAGCGGCGGCCTGGACAGCACCACCATTGTCAGTTTCATGGGGGAACAGGGGGCGTCGCCCCTTACCTTTACAGTTGGCTTCGGCGGCGAGGGCAGTTTGTATGACGAGCGCGCCCAGGCGCGGGAGGTTTCCCGCCACCTTGGGACAAAACACCATGAACTGGTGGTGGAGCCCCGCCCTGAAACCATGGTGGAAACAGTCCTCCGCCATTTTGACGAGCCTTTCGCCAACCCGACCGCCCTGCTCACCCACGAAATCTGCCGGGAAGTGGGCCGTCATGTGAAGGTGGTGCTTTCCGGGGACGGGGGGGATGAATGCTTCGGCGGTTATCCCAGATACCGGGGCGTGGCCCTCTCCCAAACATGGCGGGCCGTGTTGCCCATGCCAATCCGTGTTCTTTTGGACCGGATGCTGAAGATGCTCCCGGAAAACACGCAGGGCAGGGAACTGCCCCGCCGGATTCGCGAGTTTTCAGCGGGAAACCTGCTTGAACCTGATTCCATGTACGCCCTTTGGATGAGCCATTTCACACCGGAACAGAAAAAATCACTTTACACGGATTCCTTTTCAAAACAACTTTCCGGAAGGGACTCCTGGGAGCCAATGCATGCCTTCGCACGGGAAGTGCCCGGCATGGAACCGGTAAACCGGGCCATGTACGTGGATGTGCACACGTTCCTGCCAAATAATCTGCTCCAATACAGTGACAGGATGAGCATGGCCCACGGTTTGGAGTCCCGCGTGCCCTTTGCAGACCACCGGCTCATTGAAACCATGGCGGCGGCACCCTCCCGTTTGAAGGCAACCGCAAAACGGACAAAGATTCTGCTCCGTGATGCGATGTCACCGAAATTGCCTAAATCCGTCATTTCAGCGCCCAAACAGGGGTTTACCCCTCCCATGGGTGCATGGCTGAATGGGTGCCTTGGGAATGAAATGGATTTATTGTCAAATTCTCCGAAAATTGTCCGCGAGGGCTATTTCACAGCAAATGCAATTGACGAATTGATAACAAGCCATCAACGGGGCTTTCGTGACCATAGTCTGAGAATTTGGGCGTTGCTGGTGTTTAATTCCTGGCTTGAAAAACAATAATTTTCCACTCAAGGGGGAATGTTCAAGAAGACTATTTTGTTTTTCTGCTAAAAGGGCAGTAACTTTACAATTTCTGGTCAGGGGAACAACGGAAAGGAAAAAACAACATGGCCACGAACCCCGCAATCGCAAAAATTGCGAAATTGGCAACGGACTTTGTGATCCAGCACAATGGGAACTGGGGGCATGAGGAGTGGACCGCCTTTTGCGGGCAGGTGCAGGCTTCCGGATGGGCATTGAGCGATGACAACCAGCTTGCCATCGGCAACCTGCTCGAAGCTCTGAAACATTTGAACGCCCAACAGCCCGCAACCGCGGCCGCGCCCAGGAAGGCGCCGGCCAAAAAGAAGGCCGCCCCAAAGAAAAGCTGACCGGCGCAGGGCGTCTGAACCACAGAATAAACACAGAGGGCGTTGGAAACAGCGCCCTTTTTTTTAATTCTGTGGCTGTTTTTGAGTATGCTTGATCCGGAATTTTTACGGACGGCGCGTCCGGGACCGCGCAAGGCCCGGACACGCACACGGGAAGCATGATGACAGCGCCCCTTGAAAAAGCAAGTTTGGAAACGCGGCACGGCGGTCTTCCCATAAGTGACGGCTTGAGTTACGCCCGTGCGGAAATTATCCGCGAACGGGATGGTTCCGTTGTGTCCAGCTACACCATAGAACCGCATCAGCTCGATTCCGAGGTGGAAAGGCTTCTGGACGCGATAAGCGTCACCGCCGCCAAATTTGATGAATTCGTCGAAAAAGTTCAAAAGAATCTGGGTTCGGCCCATGCAAGCATTTTTGTCGCCCAGAAAATGATCCTCCTTGACGAGACGTTGACCTCCGAGGCCGTGGCGATTGTCCGGGGGGAATGCGTCAACGCCGAGGCGGCCTGTCTGCGCGTCCTCAATGATTTTGAGTCAAGGCTGCTCGCCCTTGAGGATGATTATTTCAAGGATCGCGCTTCTGACATCGGCGAGGTGAGGAACCGTCTGCTGGAGACATTTGTGAACGGTTCCTCCGCCGTTGCGGTTTCTGAACCAGAAAAACCGCACACCATTGAACCCAGAATCCTTGTGGCCGCCGAACTGACCCCCGGGGAAACGGTGGGGCTGGACACCAGCACGATATCCGGCTTGATCACGGAAAAGGGCGGCGCGGCCTCCCATGCGGCCATTCTGGCGCGGGCTCTTGGGATTCCCGCGGTAAGCGGCATCAAAGGGGCGGCCGAATCCATTCAACCCGGCGACTGGGTGCTTTTGAACGGGCGCACCGGTGAAATAATCGTCAACCCCACCCCCGCCACGCTCAACCTGTATCCCGCGCTGCGCAAGGGGGGAATTCACCGCCCCAACGCGGTGCCGCCCGTGGACGGACTCACCGTGCTCGCCAACATCAACACATTCAATGATGTTGACGCGGTGCTGGACATGCGCGCCGAGGGTATTGGCCTGTACCGGACGGAGTTCGAGTTTATCGCCGCCGACCGTCTTCTGAACGAGGACGAGCAGTATGAACGCTATGCCCGGGTGGTGGAAAAAATGGGGGGCCAGCCGGTCTACATACGCCTGCTTGATCTTGGCGGGGACAAGGCCATTCGTTTCCTGAACATCCCAAAAGAGGACAATCCCGTTTTGGGGTACCGGGGTGCGCGGCTGCTTCTGGGCCATTCCGAATTGCTTGCCACACAGGCCAGGGCAATCGCACGCGCCTCACAGGCGGGGCCTGTCAACGTCATTTATCCGATGGTTGTGGACACCCAGCAGTTTTACACCATGAAGGAAATCTTTCTTCAGAACACCCTGGATATTAATTCCGGTCCCATACGGCATGGTGTCATGTTTGAGGTTCCCTCAGCCTGCTTCTGCGCCCGCGAACTGTTCAAACTGGCCGATTTTGGAAGCATCGGCAGCAATGACCTCATTCAGTATCTTTTTGCGGTGGACCGGGACAACGATCTTGTGGCCAAAGACTTCAACCCGGAAAGCGCGGCTTTTTGGCGGTTGCTTTCACAGATGGTGGAAGCCGCCCGGGAGGCCGGAAAAACCCTTTCCCTTTGCGGGGAACTTGGCGGTCAAACCGAATATCTGCCCCGGCTCATAGAGGCGGGGCTTACCACCGTCAGCGTCAGCCCCAGACTGATAAGCCTGGCCAGAATCACCGCCCGAAACCATCTCAGCGAAAGAGAACTGCCCGCCTGGTGACCCCATCCCTTGTTAGTAATTGATTTTAATTGAGTTTTTCCTTTAAACGTGCTACTCTAAAAGAGGAGTGGCGTAAATAAAAAGAAAGGGTGAGATTTTGCACACAGCCCAGAAAAGTCAGCGAATGACCCGCCAAAGACGGGTGGTGCTTGAAGAGCTAAAAAAGCTGAAAACCCATCCCTCCGCCGAAGACCTCTATTCCATCGTCCGGGAAAAAATGCCAACCATCAGCCTGGGAACGGTTTACAGAAACCTTGACCTCCTATGGAGAAACGGACAGATTCTGAAACTCGACATGGCTGGAGGGCAGTGCCGTTATGACGGCGATGTTTCCCCCCATTACCATGTCCGTTGCATGGAATGCGGCATAATCGAGGATTTGACCCCCGACATGGTACGGGGTGTGGACGAGCCGGTTGTTCTTAAAAGCGGTTTTAAAGTGGAGGGATGGCGCTTGGAATTTTCCGGGCTATGCCCGGCATGCAACCTGGCGAGTCTCCTGGCAGACTGATCCGGCTCCGGGGAAATCGTCCCGCCGCCGCGCGTGTTAACCATTCACAAACAAGGAGAAGAAGACCATGATAAAAAAAGAGATGCAGGACGCGATCAACGCGCAAATCAACGAGGAGCTGTACAGCGCCTACCTTTACACGGCCATGGTGAGCTATTTTGAGGATCTGAACCTGAAGGGGATGGCGGCTTGGATGCGGATCCAGGTGCAGGAGGAGCTTTCCCACGCGTCGAAATTCTTCGAGTATGTGCTCAGTCGGAACGGAAACATCTCGTTCAAGGCCATCAACGCCCCCAAGATTGACTGGAAGAGCCCCCTGGCCGCCTGGGAGGCCGCCTACAAGCATGAGTGCCACATCTCGGAATGCATAAACAAGCTCCACAACAAGGCCACCGCACTCAAGGACCCGGCCAGCGCCACCTTCCTGGAATGGTTTGTCACCGAGCAGGTTGAGGAGGAGGCCAACGCCAGCGACATCGTTGCCCAGATGAAAATGGTCCAGGGTGCGCCGGGCGGCATGTTCCTCCTTGATCGTGAGCTTGGCGCCCGCACCCCGTCCACCGGCGCATCCGCTGGCGGTTCGGCCACCTGATTACCCCGGAAATAATAATCACTCCTGATAAGTTTACATTGGTGGCGGAAGGATTAACTTCAGTCAACCGGTAAAGTTCCCCTGTGCAGGCCAAAGACACCGGGGAACAAGTCAACCAACTTTACGGAGGATAGTGAAATGTCAGTTCAGGTCACGCAGTCGGCCCCCGATTTCAAAGCAACGGCGGTAATGCCGGACAACACGTTCAATGAAAAGTTCCAGCTTTCCGACTACCGCGGAAAGTATGTGCTTCTTTTCTTCTACCCCCTTGACTTCACCTTTGTGTGCCCCTCCGAGATTCTTGCGTTCAACGCGCGGATCAAGGACTTCCAGGAAAGGGGAGTGCAGCTCGTGGGCGTTTCCGTCGACTCCCATTTCACCCACTGGGCCTGGCGCAACACGCCGGTGGAGAAGGGCGGAATTGGCGATGTGCAGTATCCGCTGGTGGCCGACCTGACCAAGCAGATTGCCCGCGACTACGGCGTGCTTGTGAACGAGGCCATTGCCCTTCGCGGCCTGTTCCTGATCGACAAGGACGGCATTGTGCGCCACGCCCTGGTGAACGATCTTCCCCTCGGCCGCAGCGTTGACGAGGCCCTGCGCGTGGTGGACGCCCTGCAGTACCATGAGGAGCACGGCGAGGTTTGCCCGGCCAACTGGCGCAAAGGCGAGGAGGCCATGAAGCCCTCCGCCGACGGCGTGGCGGCCTACCTTTCCAAACACGCGAAGTAACCCCCCCTGGAAAAACAGAACGCCGCCGGCGCTTTTGGCTCCGGCGGCGTTCTTTGTTTTCAGTCAGATGCCGCTTCCACCGATGTGGATGCCGCATTCCTTCTTGTCCCCTTCGAGATAATTGAACCAACGCCAGCGTCCGGCCCTTTTTTCCTCCCGTGGCAGGGTGGGGGTGGTGCATATCACGCAGCCTATGCTGGTGTACCCCATCTGGTACAGGCTGTTTTTAGGGACATTGTTTTCCGCCACATAGTGGTCCACATCCGCCTGCGTCCAGTCGGCGAGGGGGGCGATTTTAACGATTTTTCTGCCGCCCCTGTCCACGATCGCGGCTTTTGGCGTGTCGCCGCGCGCGGCGGACTGGTCCCGGCGCAACCCGGTAAACCACACATCCAGCGACGCCAGGGCGCGCTGGTTGGGTTCGACTTTTCTGACCTGGCAGCAGAACTCCTGCTTGGCTTTGGAGTCGAAAAACAGGAACTCCCCATGGCGGGAAACCATCCGTTCCAATTTTTCCGGGTCCGGGGAGAATCGCTCCACCGTTATCCCGTACCTGGCCTCCATTTCGCGGATGTGCCGGTAGGTCTCCTCATGGAGCCGCAGGGTGTCAATGGTCATGACCCTCATTCCTGGGGCGCACCGGCTCATCATGTCCACCATGACGCAACCCGTGTCCTGGAATGAGGTGATGATGCCCGCGCGTTCACCATGGGCTTCCAGCGCCCACGCGAACAGTTCCGCGGGGGAAAGGGCGTTTAATTCGGCAAGTTCCGCTTCGGACATGTTTTCCGGTGCGGTTCCCTTGAGTGCATCCATGTTAATTGTTCCATGTTCGATCGGCGGACTCAGCCTTTCGCCCCTTCGAGCATTTCCCGAAGGCGCGCAGTGCCAAGCCTGTGCGACCAGTCACCAAAGCGTTCATTCTCCGCCCTGTCCGCCTTCCAAAGCGACAGCAGCGAGGATACGACGGGGACAATGTTCTCGTACTTGAGCTTTTCATCAACCACCTGGTTGAGGCGGGTGCCGTTGTATTCGCCGCCCACATAAAGGATGTACCGTCCGGGGCCCTTGCCAACCAATCCAATCTCGGAGGTGGTTGAGCGCGCACAGCCGTTGGGGCATCCGGTCATCCGTATCACCACGTCCGCGTCACCGTGCCCCGCCGCCTCAAGCCCGGCCATTACTTCTGGAAACACCCGTTCCGACTCGCTCTGGGCCAGGGGGCAGAGGGGCAGGGCCGGACAGGCCATTTCCATCCTGCGGATCGCGCCGATCCCCTTGTCGGTTGGAATGCGGTACTGGTCAAGCATTTCCCGCACCGCGTCCACATCCTTGTCCCCAATGCCGGCAAGAATCAGATTGTGATGGGGGGTGACCCTCACCTGCGGACGGAAACGGTCAATGACATTCCGCAGCCCCGACTTGAAGGATATGCCGTTTTCAAAGTCACGAATGCGCCCGTTCTCCACCCACACGCCCACATAGTTAAGGCCGGGCTGGATCTGCGCATGCCAACCCAGATAATCCGGCTGGTCGGTGATTTTTACCCCGCGCGGTTCCGGGAAGGTCCGTCCCGCATATTCCCGGACGAGGCGCATGAATTCATCAATGCCAAGCCGGTCCATGGTGTATTTCAACCTGGCCTGCTTCCGGTCTGAACGGTCACCATAATCCCGCTGCACCCTGATGACCGCCTCAAGCAGGGGCCACACTTCCTCTTCCGAAACAAAGGCAATTGGCGTTCCCAGCCTTGGATAGGTGTTCGGTTTTGTGTGCGAATGGCCCAAGCCGCCCCCCGCGAGGAATTCATAGCCCACAATCCTGCCGGAATCATCACCGCCGTTCTCCGGCAACGTGCACGCAATGATGCCCACATCCTGCGTGTAAACATCCACCGAATTGTCAAAATCTGCGGCAATGCCGATTTTAAACTTGCGGGGAAGATACTGGGTTCCATAGAGGGGCTCCGCCGCCATTTCCACGGGGGCGGAGGAAAAAGTCACCGTGCCGTCGCCGTTTACGGTGACCTTTTCATCGTTCAGCCACAGATCAAAGTAACTTTTGGTCCGTGGAAGCGTTTTTGCCGCCAAATCATCCGCAAGGGCCAGTAAATCCCTGCCGCACCGGCTGTAACTCAGGTCGATATCCGCCACAGGCGGGGCCATGGTGTTTCTCACCACGTCACCGCACCCGCCGAGGGTGGTCATTCCCCCCAAAAGATTCAGATCATGAATCAGCGGCCTCAGATTGCCCTTTACAACGCCGTGAAACTGAAAATCCTGCCGTGAGGTGGCACGCATGTCCTTCTGGCCATACTTGTCAGCAAGTTCATCGCAAATCAAGTATTGCTCGGCAGTCAGCCTTCCCCCCGGAAACTTGGTGCGCACCATCATGGAGAAGACCCATTCAAGGCCCTTTTTCTTCAACTCAAGACGCACATCCCGGTCATCCTGCTGATAGGTGCCATGATGTTTCAGGATTTGCACCGTTTCTTCCGTGAATGCCTTTGTCGACTGGCCCAACTCCACTTCGATGGGGTGATAAAGGCCTTTGCTCTCAGATTTCAGGTGCTCAACCTCGGACAAACCTTCCAAACTTCCGTTGTTTTCCTTCAGCGAGGCCATCTTTCATTCCTTTAATACGTTTTGCGAACAGATTATCATGAGAAACATAATCATGATACTATTTATTCGCCGGTTTTTTCAAGTCATGCCGCAGAACTGGCAGGTTTCGGGCTTTCGGCAGCTCTTTTCACCGTGTTTAGAGCTTTTTGCGTTTTCTGCCCTCTCTGGAGTATTCTATATCAACCCTAGCAAAAGACCAACTTATGCTCCCAGGGAGAGTTATGGGTGTTTTTTACCCAATTTTCGTCTTTATTAAGGCATTGGCGCACCATTGGACACCAAACTGACAGGTCTTGAAATCATCGGCGAAGTCATAAGGGAAAATTATGACCTCGGCGAGGTGGGCACGCCCCAACAACTTGAGACCACCCATCAGCGCCGCCACCGCAAAATGGTGGTGGACACTTCGCTTGGCCGTTTTCTTGCAAAGACTTACCGCAACGACGTCCCCACAGTGGATTCGCTCTATTTTCAGCACAGCCTGTCCCGTCATTTGGCTGAAAACAACCTTCCCGTTGCCCGAATCCAGCCGACCAGGGAAGGGCGCACCTTTGTAATCCAGGACACTTGGTGCCTCGAACTTCAGGAATTCATCTACGGTTACTGCATGTCGGTGAGCGAGGCCACCCTTGAGGTGTCCGGATCCGCGCTTGGCCGTTTCCATCAGGTGTGCCAGGGCATTCCGGTGCCGCCGCGCGATGCGCGGAAATGGCGGTTCAGCGAGGTGCCCAGGGAAACCTTTGAGAAGTTTTTTCAGATGGCGCTGCAGGAGCGCAACGACGAGAAAACCGTCGGCCACTGCAACAACATCGTCCGTTTCCTCCACGGGGCCGCGCAGATACTTGACATCGACAAGCGCTATGCCTTTGAAACCGGCCTTATCCACGGCGACTGGCACGGGGGCAACCTGCTTTTCGACGGCGAGAACCTGATGGCCATCATTGATCTTGAGTTTGCCGGCGACGGTTGCTACCTTGAGGACATATCCTACGCCGTTTCAAACCTTTGCATCCGCACGACCACCAGCGAGGAGAAAATGGCCTTCCGCACGGAAACCCTCCTCAAGGCCTATGAGACCCACCGCACCCTTTCCTACGCGGAACGGGTTGCCCTCTATTACGCGGTCGGCGTCAAGCACGTGACCACCGTGTGCTACCAGACCCCGCAGCAGGGGGGCAGGGTGGCGGGATACTCACCGGCGCAGTGGATGGCCATTTTGGACGCGCAAACCCAGTGGCTTGCCGACCGCTCGCGCAGGGCGCGCTGGGGCGAATAGGCGCGCGACCCTCAGCGGACGCGCGAATCCCCCTCCGACTGCCACATGTCGCAGTTCTGTCCCATCGCCCGTTTCAGGGGGTAGGTTATCTCATTAAGCTGCGCCACGGCAGCCGGACCGATGTATAGATCCGCCGCCTCGAGGTTCCCCCGAAGCTGGCGCTCGTTTCTTGCCCCCAGCACCACGGAAGTGACCCCCGGCTGGGCAACCAGCCATGAAAGGCACATGGTGGCCATGGGAATCCCGATTGCCTCGGCGAAATCACGGAGATCAAGCACCGTGTCCATCAGGAGATCCTCATGTCCGGACTCGCCGTGCCGGGTGCCCGACCGTGCGGAGGAGAAGTGCCTTGTCCGCCTGCGCAGCATCGGAATGTCCGCCACGGCCTCATACCTTCCCGCCAGCAACCCCTGCATGAGGGGCATGTAGGCGAGGACACCGATGCCATTCCTGCGGCATTCCGGAATCAACCCGTATTCAGGCGCGCGAAAAAGCAGGTTGTATCCAATCTGGTTTGTTGCCGGTTTTCCCGACGCCATCCACGCCCCCATGTCCCCGACCCCGAAATTCGACACCCCCACCGCGCGAATTTTTCCCTCCTGCCTGAGCGTTTCCATGGTTTCCTGGACGGAATCAAATGACACATCACGGCAGGGCCAATGCACCTGGTAAAGGTCTATCCAGTCCCTGCCAAGACGGCGGAGGCTTTGCTCGCAGGAATTTCTCAACCTATCCGGGGCGCAGTTTTCCGGGGAAACCTTGGTGGCGATGTGCACGCGCGCATGATCCGCGCCGAGCGCCGCGCCAAGCACCCGTTCCGACTCGCCGTCGCCGTACATCTCCGCGGTGTCAAAGAGGTTGACGCCGCAGTCCAGCGCGCACCGCACCGCCGCCTCGGCATCCGCCTCGTCATCCCTCCCCCAAAAGGTTTCATCGCCCAACTGCCAGGCACCGAAAGAGACCGCCGACACATTCCATCCGGTCCCGTCGAGCAATCGGTAACGCATTCGTTTCATTTCTCCTGTTCGTGTCATTGTACCGGCAATCCCCGGAAAAACAAAACGGGGCGCGGCCGTTCCAGCCGCGCCCCGCCGTTGACCAAAAACAGGCTACTCCTTGGGAACGCGAATCACGGTGATGTCCGGTTCATTGTCGCCGCGGGTGAAGCGCACGAGGAGTGACTTTCCGGGCTGGGCGTTCTTGTCCACCAGGGAGAAGAATTCCGCAGCCGACGCCACGGGCTGCTGTGCCACCTCGATGATGATGTCGCCCTGCATCAGGCGCGCCTCCTCTGCGGGGCTTCCGGGCTCGACCTCGGTCACGAGCACCCCCTTCACGCCGGCCTTGAGACCCATGCGCTCAAGCAGCGAGGGGTTCAGATCCTGCACCTTGACGCCCAGAGCGCTCTTGTCCTCGGCGCGCGTGTTGGGCACCACATTGCGCTCGGTGAGGTTGACTTCGATGTTCTGCGCCTGCTTGTCGCGCCACACCTCAAGGGTCACGGTGGTTCCGGGGGCGAAGGATGAAATCTTGCGCACCAGCTCGTTGGCCGTGGCCACCGGCTCGCCGTTGACCTTGCGAATCACATCGTAGGTCTTGATGCCCGCGTTGGCGGCGGGGGTGTCCGGCTGCACCTGTCTGACCACCGCGCCGTTGGTGTCGGGAAGCTCCAGGGTGGGAACATCGGAGAAGTTCTTCGCGTCCTCAATGGAGACCCCGAGATACCCCCGCGAAATCCTGCCTTTCTCGATCAAATCGGGAATTGTCGCCTTTGCGGTGTTGATCGGGATTGCGAAGCCGATGGAATTGGCCCCGAACACGATGGCGGTGTTGATGCCGATAACCTCGCCGTCAATGTTGCACAGGGGGCCGCCGCTGTTCCCCAGGTTGATGGCGGCATCCGTCTGGATGAAATTCTGGAAGGTCAGCCCCTGCATGGCCAGTCCGGCCAGGCCCTCGCGCCCGAGCGCGCTGATGTGCCCGTAGGACATTGAGCCCTCGAATCCGCGCGGGCTGCCCACGGCAATCGCGAATTCGCCCACCTTCACCGTGTCCGAATCGCCCAGGGGAAGCGGGGCAATGGGGCCGTCCGGCTCGATTTTGATCACGGCAAGATCGGTTTCCGGATCGTTGCCGACCACCTTCGCCTCATACTCCTTGCCGTTTTCGAAGCGGACGGTGATTTTTTCCGCCTCCTCCACGACATGGTTGTTGGTGATGATGTGCCCCTTGTCGTCATAGACAAACCCGGAGCCGGTCCCGTGCGGGCGGATTTGCTGGCGGGGGCGTTCCTGCTGCTGGGGCATGGGCATGTTGAAGAAGCGGTAAAGCTCCTCCATGCCGCCCGTCTCCTGATCCTCGGACTTTCCCTGCACGTCGATGTTGACCACCGACGGGCGAAGCTTGGAGTGCAGATCCACAAATTCACCCTGAATCTGGTGAAGCAGGGACTGCTGCGCCGTGGCCATTCCCGCACACACCGTCAGGACGGCGGCGGCCGCGGCAATAAACAGGTTCTTGGTCTTCATTTCACATTCTCCTCTCTTGTTTCGATGGCGGCCACCGGGCCGATGGCGTCCAGCAGCCGCTGGCGCACAAAGTCCCGAAGGGTGTGCCCCTCGATTTTGTTGCCGTTCATGCGCACGTAAAACGAGTCGCGGACCCGGCCCACATCGGTTCGGATGTGGGCCGTGGAAAAGTCAATGCCCATCCCCGAGAGGGTGGACGAAATGTCATAAAGCAGCCCCGTGCGGTCACCGGTCACAATGTCTATGACCGTGTCGGACTTTGATGCGTCATTGTCGAGTTCGACCGTGGTTTTCACCGCGAGCGGGGGCGTCTGCAGCGCGAAGAGCCGGTGCTTGGACTTCTCCACATGCTTGCGGACATCATGGCCGTCCAGGATGACCTTCCGAAGCAGGTTTCCCACGCTGTCAAGCTCGTTCTGCGTCAGCGGCCTGTGCTTGGCCGCGTCCTCAACCATGAAACAGTCCACCACCCAGCCGTCGCTGCGGGTGAAGAGGACCGCGTTCTGCACGCTGACCAGTTGCGCCGTGAAACAGCCCGCAATCTCCGAAAACAGCCCGTGCCGGTCGCGGGTGCAGACAACCACCTCCGTGGTGCCCGTGTCCTCGTGGCCCACACAGCGAAGGGCGAGCCCGTCGGACGCCGCCTGCTCCACACAGTCGAGGTGAAGGGCCATCTGTTCGGGCGAGAACGCAAGCAGATAGCGCTCCCCGAGCCTTTGCAGGTGGTTTTCCATGGCGGCCCGGCGCTCTTCCGGAAGCGACTCGACCGCCTTTCTTCCCTTCGCCTCCAGCCATTCGTCGTCCGGCGAGAAGTCATCCCGGCCCATCAGGATGCGCTCCGCCTTAAGAAACAGCTTTATGAGGAGGGCGCCCTTCCACTCATTCCAGACGTTCGGCCCCACCGCGCTCAAATCGGCATAGGTGAGCAGCAGGAGCATGCGCAGCATGTCGTCCGTCTTCACGCCCTGCGCAAAGGCCTGGACGATTTCCATGTCGTCCGTGTCGCGGTAGAAGGCGATGTCGGACATTGCCATGTGGTTGTTCACGAGATAAACGATGCGCTGTGTGTCGTATTCGGAAAGGTTGATGCGCGCGCATATCTCACCGGCGATGCGCGCCCCCTCGGCCACATGGATTTCCCCGGCCACCTTCCCCAGGTCATGGAGCAGGACGGCAAGCACAAGCACATGCGGATCACGGACCCGCTCAAGGACCCGGTAGAGGAACATCGCCACGTCACCCTTCATCCTGGGGATTTGCCCAAGCGCCTCCAGGGCGCGCAGGGTGTGCTCGTCCACCGGGAAGCTGTGGAAGTCCTCGTAGCACAGCACCCCCCTGATCGCCTCATATTCGGGCAGGTACGCCCCAAGCAGGCCTGAGCCTGCGGCCTCGCGCAGCGCGGCCCCCGCCTGGAGCGGACGGTTGCAAATGGCGATGAAATAGCGCCTCACCACGTCATTGCTGCGGAACGCGTCGTTGACAAGCCCCAGGGAATTCCTCACCCAGTGCCCGGTGGAGGGGGCAAGGGGCGTTGTGCGCCGCGCGCACTCCCAGAATATCTCCATGAGGCGGGTTGGGTTTTCCGCGAACCAGTTTTTGTCCGAGGGGTCAACGCACAAATGCCCCGAATACACGGTGATTTTTGAGCGCCCCGCCGGGTGCTGCACAAACATCTCCGACATGGGGGCCTGGTCGCAGATTCGCGCGGCGATTTGCAGGAAGCGCCTCACCGAGGAGGCCGCCTGGTAGTAATCCTCCATGAACCGCACCACCGCGCCCGCCGAGTCGTCGCCATAGCCAAAGAAGCGCGCCGCATGGCGCTGCATCGCAAAGGAAAGCCGGTCCTCCTCGCGCCCCGTGTGGAAGTGCAGCTCGTTCCTGACGCGCCACAGGAAATCAAGCCCGTCCAGCAGCTCAAGATGCTCCACTGGGGTCACATGGCCAAGCCGCGCCATGTCGTCCAGGCCCATTGCGCCGTGGGTGGTCATTATCATCCAAAGCCCGGCATGGAAATCGCGGAGCCCGCCCGCGCTCTCCTTGATGTTCGGCTCCAGCGCAAAGACGTCGCGGTGTTCGGGCGGGAGTTCCATGCGGTTTTCCCGCTGGCGCACATACCGCATCACGGAGGAGCGCGCCTGATCGCCGAGATCAGAAAGGGAAAGCTTCAGCCTGCCCAGTGTCGTGTTGTCACCGACAACCAGCCGGGCCTGGGCGTAACTGGTGAAAACGCGCGGATCCTTCACAGCCAGTTCGGCGGCCTCGCGCACGCTGTGCAGGGTGTATCCGGCATGGAGGCCGATGTCCCAGAAAAACGGGGTGAGGAAACCGTTCACCGCCTCAATCTCGCTGTCAAAGACGTTGTCAAAGAGCAGCGACACGTCCAAATCGGAGCAGGGGCTCATTTCGCCCCTTCCATACCCCCCGAGCGCGCAGATGGAGACGCGGGAAAGCAGAATCTGGGGGTTTTTGCATCGGCTGAGCGCGAACGCGGCGGCGGATTTGACAATGGAATCGCACAGGGAGGTGAAACCGCGCAGGGTGTTGTGGCCGGACACGCCGGAATTATGCTGCCCGCGCAGACGCTGGCGCTCGGCCTCAAGATGGGCGCGCACAGACTGCACGCACTGCTCATAGGAAATTCCCCGGAACCGGACGGGATCCTGCCGGGCCATTTCCGCGAGGTCAAGCATGTTTTCTGTTGTTTCGGTAGTCATCACGAACCTTTGCCGCTTTCGCTGCCTTCGCCATCCATCTCCAACTCAAGCCCCCGGCCGGTCACAAGCGCCAGGGTGGAACGGCGGGCCCATCCACGCTCGCCGCCCGCCGTGGAAAGCAACACCCAATCGCCCTCGATTCTTTCAGGCGCGGCGCGATCCCCCTCGTAAAGCATGAAACGGGGCGGTTCGTCCTGGTTTTTTCCAAAAAACACGGGAACTTCCGAACGGGTCGCAACCGCCAGTGGCGCGGGGTTTGCCTTCACCCAGACCGAGCAGACGGCCACAACCGCCAAAAGACAGCAGACGGCCGCAACGGGACGAAGCCAGGGGAGGGGACGCCACACCCTGAGCGCCGCAACAACCCAAAACGCGAGCCAAAGCGACAGCGCCAGCACAGAAACGGCGGACAGGGTGAGATTTTCGTGCCAGAAAAGCAGGGCCTGCTGCCAGTCAGGCGGAAGGGGTTTGGCGAGATTACGCTTTGTGTTTTCGAGCATCTTCTCAAGATTATGCCTCGCGGGTTCGTGCGCCGGCGCCAGTTGCAGGGCTTTTTCATAGCAGGCAATCGCCGCGCCCGGCTTCCCCATGCGCGCCATGGTGTTCCCCATGTTGTAATACACATCCGCGTTTTCCCCGCCGGAACCGGCAAGCCTCCCATATTCCGCAGCCGCCTCGGCGTATGCGCCCTTCTGGTGGGCGGCGTTGGCGCCGTCAAAGGACTCCTGGTAAGTGGATGCGGCGCAGCACAGAGCAAACCCCAAAAGCAGGCTCATTGTTTTGCCTCCTTTTTAAATTCACGGCGCAATTTTTCCGCCACATGGCGAGCACCGCTCAACAGCGCCTCCTCCTCGTCGCCCGTGAAGGAATCCCCCGCATACCGGGCACGCTCACAGGCGCGCAGCATGTCCGCACAACTCTGCGCTAGCGCCTGTTCCACGCCGGCCTTTTCCAGCGCGCCGCGTATTTCAACGGAAGTGAGGCCCGCGCCGGGAAGGCCCAGCGAATCCGCGACGTACTCTGAGAGCGCCTGATAAAGGGTGTCCGCAAGGGAGGCGGAACCCGACGCCCCGTCCAAACGTCCCGCAAAGCGGTCCCAGGCGTAATAGCGGCGCTTGTAGGCCTCATCGGAATCCAGCCGACGCCGTTTTCGCAGCACCAGGGCGAACACCGCAAACAGCACGGGGGGGAGGACCATGCCCATGATGAACAACACGGACCGCACGCTCCGGCTTCCTGCGGGACCCAATTCCGCCGTTTCGGTGATTATCGGGTAGAAGTCGTCGTTGAGAAGCTCAACGCTTGCGCGCTTCTCCTCCGCGGAGCCGCCAATGGCCACCATGGGTTCGGCGTCCTGGGCCGGCAGCACGCTGACTTTCACCTCGGGGGTTGATTCGGTTTTGTAGTTCTTGATGATGGGCGCGAAGAAAACAAACGAAACCTGCGGCAGGGTGTGCTCACCGGTTTCAAGCGGTGTGAGCGTGTAGGTGAAATATTTTGCGGGTTCCCCGTTGGTCCCGTCCGGTTTCATCTCCACTTCGGGCCCCGCCAGATGCGCCCAGGGCACATCGGGCAGTTTCGGCGCGCCCACGGCGTCGGGATTCCCCTCGCCCTGGATGGTTATGCGCCATTTCACCGGCACCCCCTGCATCATTTCACGGCCCGGCAACTCCCCCCTGATGCTGTATTTGCCGACAGCGCCGGAGAAGTCCGACGGGCGGTCGGGAAGGGGTGTTGCGTTGATCGTGATGGGGGGGGTGAAAAAGTCGCGCACCGCCGAAGACTGGCGGAACATGTTCTGTGACGGCCAGTAAACGACACCCTGCCAGCTCCAGGAATCAATTGTGAGGGTTCCCGGCATTGTGGGGAAAAGTTTCTGGGTGATCTCGTTGACCCGGTAGTTGCGGCCGTTCTTCACGGCGCGTGTGTTCTGCTGGGACTGCTGCCCGGAATAAAATCCCTGCAGGGCGGGCATGGGTATGGTGCGCGGCCCCTCTAGGTTGACGCCGTTTTCATCCAAAACATACACACGCAGGGTCAGCGTCACCGATTCCCCCTGGAACACCTCCGTCTTGTCGACGGCGCTTTCCACAAAAGCAAGCGCGTCCACCGTAATTTCACCACCGCCCTGACCCGCGCCGGAAGGCTGCACGGCGTCGGTCACCTCAACCGTGACGGGCTGTGTCAGATAGTTTTTTCCGTCCACCCGAACGGGAATGGGGGGGATTTCGATGGTTCCCCTGCGGGCGGCGCGCATGGGATAGGTCCAGCTTTTGGTTTGCACCATGGAGGTCGCGCCGTTGATGATTTGAACATTGGTGGAGGTGCTCTGTGAGGGACGCCCAAGTGAAACACCCAGACTCTTCAAGACTTGTGTGTCAGGCTCATCCACATTGGCGCCGTTGGCGGTGATCTGAAGCCTGAAGGTTTCGCCCACGGCAACCGTATTTTTGGACACGGCGGCGCTGACCGGCCCCTGCGCGTGGGCAAGCGCCTGCGCGAAGACAAACATCAGCAGTGCGATCCAGGTTCTCATCACCACCAGTCCCCTTTAAATTCTATGCTGTTTCGGTTATAGTGCACATCCTTCTGCTCCCGCCGGTCCATCTCCTCCAGTGACTCAAGGATGGCATCGAAATTGTTTTGGTCCTGTTTCTCCTGCTCCTTCTCCACGCCCTTCTCTTCCTGTGCGGGTTTCTCTTCCGCCTTTGCCGCTTCCTGCTTTTCAGCTTCTTTTTCCTCCCCCTTCTCCTTCTCCTCCTCCTTCTGTTGGCTTTGTTTTTCCTGCTGTTGTTGCTGCTGCTGTTCCTGATTGTCCTGGCCTTCGCCACCCTGCTGACCGGGCTCGCTCTCGCGGACCAGCACCACCACCAGTTCGCCGGGGGAAAGGGGCATTCCCTGAAACACAAGCGCCTCACCCGGACGGGAATTCGCCTCTGTTTCAATGGCATTGATCAAATTGCCGTTGTCGAGCAGTTGGATTCTGACCCCTAGCCGGACAGATCCCTTCCCATCGTCCCCAGCCGGGACCACCAGCATCGTATAAGCGCCGTTGATGGGAAAACGCGTTTCCGCCCCCTGCGCCAGTTCCTGAACAGAAACATTGATTTTTTCGAAGGAAGCATAACCCTTTAATGCATTGATAACACCCTCAACGGGCTTCAGCGATTCATCAAGCCCAGACTTCCCCGAAGCATCCCCCTTTTTTGCGAGCATGGCGTACATGGTGTATTTGAGCGGGGATGCCGCGCCGTCCTGCCCCGAAAGGGCGGGGTTGTTCTCAGGCGCCAGTGGGCTCAGGGGCACGTTGATTTCCTTCCCCTGCGCGGCCGTCAAATCGGCGGACAGGGCAAGCAGGGAGAGAAGGACGCAGTAAAAAAGGGGATGAACGTGCTTCATTGTGACTGCCCCCCCTTGCCGTCCGGCATCACCAGTTTGAGCGTGTTGCCCTCCGCCTGCGTTGTCGCCTTTGGAATCTCTGTGTTTGCGTTTTGAAAGATCACCACGGGTTTCTGTTCTTCCGGAGGCTGCTGCTGTTCCTGCTGTTGCTCATTTTCCGGGGCGGGCTGGGACAATATTTCCTTGAGCCGGAGCTGGACGTGATCCAGATTGGCCCGTGCCCCCGTGTGACCGGGATGCTCCCCCAAAAACGCCTCATATCCTGAAACGGCGGCCCGCAGCGCCGCCACCGCCTCGTTGCGCTTTTCCTGCGGGGGGATTGCCAGTGCGGCGCGGGCGCGGGCGTTCACCGCCCCAAATGCCGCCTCGACGTTTAGCCCAGGATTGTTCTCCCCGCGAATTTTATCGTACACCGCCGCCGCCTCTGCATAGCTTGCCGCCGCCTCATCCACGGCCTTGAGCGACTCCTCCCGCTGTCCGCGCTGGTAGAGGGCCGTTGCCATGGCATACTGCACGAGGTGGGAATCGGGATAGTCCGTCTGCATCTCCCTGAGAAGTTCGAGCGCCTTGTCGTGCTCCCCGCTCCTCATGTGCGCTTCAGCGCGCTCAAGCATGCCCCCGAACCCCTCCGCACGGCAGGGGGGCGCGCCCAGCACCGCAAGGCAGAAGAACAGAACGGCCAAAAAATGCTTATCCATTTCCAGTCCCCCGCATCCGGCTCATGCGCACCGCCCTCAGGCGGGGCATGACTGCCAGCCAGGCTCCCTCGGCAAAAATGAAAAACACCATTGCCGAAAGGGGCCACCTGTACCGGTTGACAAGGTTGTAGCGCATCTCGCCGGAAAGGGCCTTCGCCTGTATCTGCTCCCATTCGTCGTGCAGGAAATTCACGTCGCTGTTGTCGGGGGTGATGCGCACATAGGCGCCGCCGTTTCCCTTGGCAAGCGCGGCCAGTTTTTCCTCGTCCAGCCTGCTCAGACGGGTGCGCTTCTCCTCGGGAATGCTGGTGTAACGCTGCATCCACGCCGGGAAGGTCACCGTGGCCCCCTTCGGGTCGCCGACACCAAGAACGTATATGCCCGCATGGTCCCGCATTTCCTCCGCAAGCCCCATCGCCTCACCCGCGGTTTCCTCGCCGTCGGTGATGACAAGGATAATTCTGGCGTGCTTCCGCGATTCACCGCTTTTCCGGACATCCTCCTCAAACACCTTTTTTGCCTCGCGCAGCGCGGAGGTGATGTCCGTGCCCTCGGTGGTGATGGTGTCGGTCGAGACGGCGTCCAGCACGGCCCTGAAATAATTGTGGTCCAGCGTGAGCGGGGATTGGAGGGTTGCCTCCCCCGAAAAAGCGATCAGGCCAAACCTGTCCCCGGGGCAGAGATCCAGCAGGGATTGCACCTTCTGGCGCGCCCGCTCCAGGCGTGTCGGCAGGGGATTTTGGGCGTTCATGCTCTCGCTTGTGTCCAGCAGCACCATGATGTCCCGGCCTGTTCTGGAAACGTTCACCCACGAACGGCCCCAGCGGGGCTGCGCGAGGGTGAGCAGGGCGAAAACAAGGGCCGCGAGCGTGAACCAGGCGAGGGGACTGCGGAATTTCCTGTCGTAACCTGGCATCAGCCTGTCCGCAAGCTCCGCCTCCACCATCATGCGCAGCCGCCGTTCGCGCCGCTTTTCCGCGAAACGGAGCGCCAGCACGCCCAACGCCAGCACAAGCACGCCCGCAACCACCCACAGGGGCGCCTGGGCGGGGGGGAAGGAAAACTGCACATGGTCTAGCATGGTGTTTTCCCTCCTGTCATATTTGCGCCGAATGTCGTCATGGGATCACCTCATAGCGCGTCCGGCGCAGCACGATGGACGCAAGGGACAGCAGCGCGCCAAGGGCGAAATAGGCGGTGAAGTTTTCCCTGAACTCGTAATAGTCGCCAAGCTCTATTTCCGTTGTCTCCAGGTCGTTGATTTCCGCGTAGGCGTTCATGAGGGCGTCCGTGTCCGTGGCCAGGTAATACCGGCCGCCGGTGGAACCCGCCATTTTCTTGAGCATGTCCTCGTCGATGGCCTCGCTCTTGACGGGGAACAGGCCCCCCTGGAGCATGGTGGTCTCCTCCGGGGAACCCGCGCCGATGGTATACACGCGGATCCCCATTTCCTTCGCCATTTGCGCGGCGGTCATGGGATCCAGTTCGCCCCGGTTGTTGTTTCCGTCGGAAAGGAGCACCACCACCTTCGATTTGGCCGGCGTCTGGCTGAGACGGCGTATGGCCAGACCGAGGGCGGAGCCGATTGCGGTGCCCTGCTTGTTGTCCGGGGCGATTCCCGCGTTTTCCACCTCGCGCTCAAGGACGTCATAGTCAAGGGTCAGGGGGCACTGGGTCCAGGCAAGCCCCGAGAAAAGCACCAGGCCGACGCGATCCGCGCCATAGCGGCCCTCCTGGCGTTCCCGGCGGCTGTCAATAAAGTTGCGGACGGCCTGTTTTGTCACGAAAAGACGGTCCCTGGGCTGCCCGTTCATCACAAAATCCGCCTGCTGCATGCTGCCGGACACATCCACGCACAGCATGATGTCAATCACCCCGGCGCGGTCCTTGCGAAGCTCATAGCCGTTCAAGGGACCGGCAAGGGCGACCACCAGCAGGGTCAGCCCGGCCGCGCGGAGCAGCGCGGGGAAAAGGCGGTAAAACCGCAGGGGACCATGGCCAAGCCCGCGCAATTCTGAGGTGGTGGACATGGACAAAACACCGGGATTTCCGGGAAAGCACTCGACAAGGAGTAGCACCGCCACCGGAATCAGCAGAAACAGCGCCTGCGGATAAGTCAGCCCTTCGAAAAAAAACGGGGACAACAGGGTGCTCATGCGACGGCCTCCCCGTTTTCATCCCCTGCGGAGGGCACCGTCTCCCAGACAAAACGCTCCACCTCATCGAAACGCTCTTCCATCTCCTGAATGGAGGGCTCCAGACGGGCAAACTTTACCCTGTCTGAATGGCGCAAAAAGGCGGCCAGAAACTCCTGCTGGTCCGGCGAAACAAGCGCGCCTGAGGAGGCCGCCTCCAAGAATTCCTGCGTGGTCTGTTCAGGTGCGTTCAGGCCGAAACGGTCCTCCAAGTAGTAGCGGAGTATGGCGGTAAGGTCCACATAATAAGCCTCTGAGCGTCCGTTCATCGGAAGATTGCGCATTTTCAGTTCGCGCAGACGCTGGAAGGCCACCTCCCAGGCAGGCCTGGGGGGGGCGGCAACAGGGGCCTTTTTCCTGCGCAGGGCATAAAATACCGCGGCGGCGACAAGGACAGCCCCCGCCATTGACAGGACAAGCAGCCAGAAGGGCGGCATCCGGTGCTCGGTAAAAGCGGAAGGAGCCGCCGCCTCGGCGAAAGCGCCCAGCGCGGCCTGTTCCTCCTCCGTCAATTCCCCGGCGGCATAGAGCTGGCCGGGAAGGATGATTTTCTCCTCATTTCCATCCAGGGCAACCGTCAACTCCAAATCGGCAAGCCGGTACATTCCGGGTTTGATCGGATCAATTCGGAATTCGCGGCGGTGCAGTTTTTTTCCTGTTCCCTCTTCCTCAACAGACTCCTGGGGCAGCGCGGACGTTTCCACACCGTCAACTTCGGCCTTGAACTCCGAAACAGCCACGGTTGCCTTCGCGTCCGCACGCGCCTCAACAACCAGCGATGCGGAGCGGATGTAGGGCTGGGAGGGGGGGGTGAGCCGAACAGAGACGGACACAGGGGAGCCCCCGCCCGTTCCGGCCTCCGCGGCCACGGCGAATGGGACGGGCAAAAGCGTCAGGCACATCAATATGGCAGCCGCCGGCCTCATCGCTTCCGCATCTCCCGCATCCTGAAGAACCGGTGAAATTCCCTGATGTATGAACGCTCGTGATCATTGATGACGCGCATCGCGTCTATCTTGTTGCGCCGCAGCATCTCATCACGGGCGCGCATGCGGCGTTCGGCCCTCTCCGCATAGGCGCGGCGCAGCCGCGGATTGCCCGTGTCGGCCACGTATTCCCTGCCCGTTTCAGGATCCCTGAGCGCCACCAGGCCCGCATTGGGCAGTTCCGCCTCACGCGGGTCGGACATGGTCACCGCTATCAGGTCATGGCGTTTCGCCGCCAGCCGAAGGGCGTCCTCGCAACCCTCCGCCATGAAGTCGGACACAAGAAACACCACCGCGCGGCGGCGCACGACATTGTTCATGTAATGCAGCGCCGCCGGGATGTCCGTGCCCGCCCCACCCGGCTCAAAGCACAAAATTTCGCGGATGACGCGCAGCACGTGCTTGCGGCCCTTGTTCGGCGGCACAAACAACTCAATCTTGTCGGTGAAAACAAGAAGGCCGACCTTGTCGTTGTTTTGTATGGCGCTGAAGGCCACAACCGCGCCCAGCTCCGCCGCAAGCTCGTTCTTGAAACGCGAAACACTGCCAAAGCGCATGGAGCCGCTCATGTCCACCAGAAGCATCACGGTCAGCTCGCGCTCCTCCGCCATAACCTTCACATGGGGGGAGCCGGTGCGCGCCGTGACGTTCCAGTCTATGGCGCGGACATCGTCGCCGGGCACATAGGAGCGCACCTCCTTGAACTCCATTCCCTGGCCCTTGAAGACGCTCTCGTACTGGCCCGCGAGAATTTCGTTCACCATGCGGCTGGTGCGGATTTGAATCCGCCGAATCTGGCGCATGACCTCGGAGGGTATCATGACCGCGGCGCCCCCGCATCGTTTGACGCCGCCTCGGAGGCGGCCGATTTTTCGAGACGCTGGTACGCGACACCGTCGCCGAACATCAGCACAGCCGCCTGGCTGTAATTCCCCCGGCTGATCACCTGGGGAAGCATGTCACCGCTGCGCCTGGCGTTTTTGGGATCCGTCTCGACCACCAGGGCAAGGTTCTTCTCCACGAGCACATCCACCACCATGCCGCAGTTCAGGTCCGTGGCTCCCGCCCTTTCGGGCAGCCAAACCATCCTGTCCACGGAGTATCCGCCCCTTTCGAGTTCATCGCAGAGGGCGGAAACAGCGTCATGCCGGGCAAAGCCCGTGGACAGGCGGTTGCGCGCCGCCGCGGAGGCTTGCTGCGCCGCAGGCCACAATTCCAAGGAATCATGTTTCTTTTTGCTGGTCATGATGGCACTCCTTAAAACCGGCACGCGAAGCTCAGGGAACGGGGACGGTGTCAAGAATCCGGCGGATGATGTCCTCGCTGGAGATGTTCTCCGCCTCGGCTTCATAGGTTTCCTTGACCCGGTGCCGAAGCACATCCACGGCCACCTGCTTCACGTCATTCGGAAACACGTTGCCTTCGCCCTGCAAAAAGGCCATCGCCCGCGCCGCCTGCTGGAGGTAGATGGTCGCGCGCGGGGACGCGCCGATCTCGATGAGATGCTTGATTTTCAGCCCGTACAGGTCGGGTTCGCGGGTGGCGTAAACAAGGTCAACAATGTAGTTCTTGGCCTTTTCATCCACATAAATGCGGTTGACGATTTCCCGGGCCTCCAAAATCTGCGCGCGGGAAATCACCGGGCTTATTTCGGCGGGGTGGAGGATATCCACCCGGTCCATGATCTCCCGCTCCTCGGCGCGGCTGGGATAGGTAATCCGCAGCTTGAGCATGAACCGGTCCATCTGCGCCTCGGGCAGGGGATAGGTGCCCTCCTGCTCTATGGGGTTTTGCGTGGCCAGCACCATGAACGGCTCCTCCAGGGCAAAGGTCTCGTCGCCGATGGTCACCTGCCGTTCCTGCATGGCCTCCAGCAGGGCGCTCTGCACCTTTGCGGGGGCGCGGTTGATTTCGTCCGCGAGGATGATGTTGCCGAAGACCGGCCCCTTTTTGATGGTGAAATCACCGGTTTTCGGTGTGTACACCTGGGTTCCGACAAGGTCGGCGGGCAGCAGATCCGGGGTGAACTGTATGCGGCGGAAGGTGCAGTCCATGGCCCGCGCCAGGGCGTTCACCGCAGTGGTTTTCGCCAGTCCGGGCACGCCCTCAATCAGCACATGCCCGTTGGCGAGCATGCCGACGAGCAGCCGGTCCACCATGTAGCGCTGGCCGACGACAATCTTTGAAACCGCCTCGCGCAACTGGTTCACAAAGGGTGCGTGCCTCTCCACTTCCCTTCTCACCGCTTCCACATTTACCGTCATGGCTGAATTTCCTCCAGCTTACTGGTTGCGCCCGCCGCATTCCGCGGCCAGGCGTTTTGCTTCCTTGAAAAACATCTCCACCTCGTCGTCCGGGGGGCGAACCGCCTGGAACCCGACCGCCCTTGCGCGCTCGTCCAGCCGCCGCGCCAGGGTGGCGGCCTCCTCTTTCCCCGATTTGGCCAGGTGATCCGCCATTGTCTTGAGGGTCAGATAGGCATTGTAAAAGTCGCCGTCCAGACTGAGCCTGCGCGCCTGGTGGTACTGCGCGTCAAGCCATGCGCCCGGATCGGACTGATCCGCAGTGGCGCGTGAACGTTTGCGCAGGACCAACCCCGCCCCGGCGGCCAGGCAGGCCAGCAACGCCCCGGCGGCAATGTAAACGGCATGGGGGGCTTTCCCTTGGGATTGGAAGTCAATGCCGACCGGTTTCGCCTCAATCGTCCGGGGGGGGATCTTCTCAACCAGGCCGGAAGCCGGAAAGTCCGCGTCCGCCCATTTAATCATTACGGGAGGTGTCTCATGCCTGCCGGACGCCTTTGCCGTGTATTCCACTGTTTGAACCACCCGCGTCCGTCCATTCTCAAACATGGTCCCGCTGGTCACAAGCCTGGAAATTCCCCATTCCGGATTTTCCATATCCAGCGGCCAAATCAGATATTTGTCCGGGTTTCCGGTCCATTCAACAATGTATTCGACCCGCACTGTATTCCCCTGCGAGGCTTCATCCGCCACAACAACGGTGGAGCAGGTCGGGGCGTCTTCAGACCATCCCCGCAGGTGAACGCCTCCCATGCCCAACAGAAGAAGGGCAACTAAAAGGCCGCTATTTTTGAACATACACGTCATATTTGACGCAAAAGCATGTTTCATGCCATCTCTTAACCCCTCGTAAGTTCTTGTTTTTAATGGATATATCGCCTCTCCGGCCGGTTGGGTGAACCTTATTTGGGGTTTTTCAGGGGTACCCCGTCCCATATTGGGATACATACACCCCGCCAACCTGTCACCAACTGGAAGATTGCTGTTGAGTACCTGTCCGTGCTGGACTATAATAGGGGTTCTTACCTCGGTTGAGGGGTATGTAAACCGCAAATGCAAGGAGATGGACAGGTATGGGTAATTTCAAACTCGGATTCATCGGTGCGGGCTTCATCGCGAAGTTTCAGGCCCGCGCGGTCAAGCAAATCCGCGGGATTGACCTCGCCGGTGTGTGCGCGCTGAAGGGCGCCGAGGAACTGGCCGCCGATGCCAACGCAAACGGCATCGGCCCCTGCACCGTGTACGGCTCCGTGGCCGAACTGTGCAAAAATGTTGACGCGGTGGCCATTTTCGCCCCCAACATGGCGCGCATCCAGCTCATGCAGGAAATCGTCGAAGCGGTGAAGCAGGGTGCGGCGCTCAAGGGCATCATCTGCGAAAAGCCCCTCGGCCGCACCGTGGCGGAGGCGGAGCAGATTGTGGCGCTGGCAAAGGAGTCCGGCCTGCCGACGGCGTATTTTGAAAACCAGGTGCACATGAAGGGCATCCGCGCCCAGATGGAGCAGCTCCGCCCGGTGCAGGAGCAGATGGGCCCGCTGGCGCTGGCCCGGAGTTCCGAGGAGCACTGCGGCCCCCACGAGCCCTGGTTCTGGGATCCCACCCGCCAGGGCGGCGGCGTGCTGTCCGACATGGGCTGCCACAGCATCGCCGTGGGCTGGTATGTGCTCACGCCCCATGGCAAACCCGTTGACTATCTTGAACCCATCAGCGTCACCGCCACCACCTCGCTCCTGAAGTGGGGGGTGCCCCGCTACCGCAAGGAGCTTTTTGACCGCATGGGCGTGGATTACGCCAAGACGCCCGCCGAGGACTTTGCCACCGGCATCGTCACCTTCAAGAACCCCGACACCGGCCAGCTCGTCCAGGCGCAGTTCACCAACTCCTGGATGTATGACAAGCAGGGGCTCCGCCTGACCATGGACGGGCTTGGACCCGGCTACGCCTTCGAGCTCAACTCCCTGAAGTCCCCCCTTGAGGTCTTCATCGGCGACCAGGCCGCGGACGCCGTCGCCAACGCCGAGCTGGCCCTTGAGAAGTCAACCTCCTCGCGCGGCCTGCTGGTGGTGGAGACAAACGAAGCCGACCTGTACGGGTACGTGGACGAGATTGAGGACGCCGTGAACTGTTTCAAGCAGGGTAAAAACGGGTTCCTGGACTTCGCCTATGGCGCCCAGATCACCCTGCTGTGCCAGGCGGCCTACATGTCCGCGGAGCGGGGCAAGACCATTTACCTCACCGAAAAGGCGGTGCAGGAGGAACTCAAGACCTACAAGTCCCTCATCGCCCAGGGCAGGGGCGGGGAAGTCCTGTTCTAAGCCTATTGACACGAAACGTCCCCCATGGTTGCATGCCATGGGGGACGTGTTGTTTTTGCGCCGGTGTTACTTCGCCTTTTCCGCCGCCTCTTTCCCGGCAAGGGCAGCCTCCACTGCCTTTCCCAGCTCCTCGGAATCGGGCTTTGTCCGGGGTGAGAAGCGTTTCACCACCTTCCCCTCATGGTTCACCAGAAATTTTCCGAAATTCCACTCAATGTCACCTGAAAACTCCGGGTTGGTCTTTTCCGATGTCAGCCAGGCGTAAAGGGGGGCGATGTCATCGCCCTTTACGGATATCTTGGAAAACATGGGGAAAGTCACATTGTACTTTGTGCTGCAAAACTGTTTGATTTCCGTCTCGCTTCCGGGCTCCTGGCCCATGAAATTGTTTGCGGGGAATCCCAGCACGACAAGGCCCCGGCCCTTGTGTTTTTGGTAAAGGGCCTCCAACCCCTCGTACTGGGGGGTGAGCCCGCATTTCGAGGCAACATTGACGATGAGCACCACGCTGCCCTTGTACACGGAGAGGTCAACCTCATTTCCATCAATGTCCTTCACCTTCAAATCCAGCGGGGAGGCCACCTCCGGGGGATTGACGGCATGGGCGGCAAGGCTTACGCCACACATCGAGGCAATCAGCGCCGCGACGGAAAGGGCTTTTTGAAACATGGTCATGGTGTTGATCTCCTTTTCCAATAAAAACATATGTCCGGGCGCGCTTCTTCCCCGGCTGGAAATTGATTTGAGCAGAACGGGGAATAAAGGGTATACTTTGGCGCTTTGTCCGAAAATATGCGGTTTTTCCAAGTTGTTCCGGCAGGCCCGCTTCCGGGCCGATCAACCAGTAGCGGAGGTCATTGAATGGCTAGCATGAATCCTGAAAAGGTCCGCAACGTTGGCATTGTAGGCCATGGCGGCGTCGGCAAAACCACAATGGTGGAGCGCATCCTTCACAATGTCGGTCTGACCAGCCGCCTTGGAAGCATTGAGGAAGGCAACACGGTTTGCGACTACCTTGAGGAAGAGGTGGAGCGCAAGTGCACCATCGCCATGAAACTCGTGAATTTCAACTGGAAGGACAGCCGCATTCATTTCATCGACCATCCCGGCTATGTGGATTTCCTCGGCGAAATCGCCGCGTCCACGCCGCTGATGGACGGCCTTGTGATTGTTGTTGACGCCTCCGTGGGCGTCCAGGTGGGCACGGACAACGCGGTGAAATACGCTGACAAGTTCAACGTGCCGCGCGCGTTCTTTGTGAACAAGCTCGACCGCGACCACACCAGCTTCATGGAGGTGGTGAAGGCGCTGCAGGACACCTATGGCAAGCACTGCGTTCCCCTTGTGGTGCCCATGGGCGAGGGTGCCTCCCTCGGCGGCGTGGTGAACATCGTCACGGGCGACGCCTCCTCGGTGCCCGGCGGCGACGCCATCAAGGAGGCCCTCGTTGAGGCGGTCGCGGAGACCGATGAAGAGCTGACGATGAAGTACCTTGAGACCCTGGAGCTTTCCCCCGAGGAATTCACCACGGGCCTCCAAAACGGCATCACGACGGGAAAAATCATCCCGATTATCGGGGGAAGCGTTTCGGGCAACATCGGCCTCGGCGAACTTCTCGACATCATCGCCGAATCCTTCCCAAGCCCGCTGGCGCGCAAAGTCGTCGCCAAGGACGGAAACGAGAACGATGTGGAGGTGAAGGTCGGCGTCAACGAGCCCTTCTTCGCCCAAGTCTTCCGGCAGGTGGTTGACCCCTATGTGGGCCACCTGACCCTCTTCCGCGTGCTCAGCGGCACGTTGAAAACCGACAGTGAATTTTACAACGTCAACAGCAACACCAAGGAGCGCACCGGAAAAATCTACCTGCTCCGCGGCAAGGACCAGGTGGGCGTTGAAGAGGTGGGCCCCGGCGATCTGGCCGCGGTGACCAAGCTGAAGAACACCCGCTTCGGCGACACCATGGCCGCCCCCGGCTGCAACGTTTCCATGCCCAAGATTGAGCTTCCCGTGTCCATGGTCAAACTCGCCATCTCCCCGAAGTCGCGCGCCGACGAGGACAAGATCGGCGAGGCGTTGAACCGTCTGGCGGAGGAGGATCCCACCTTCACCCACTACCGCGACACGGACACGAACGAGCATGTCATCCGCGGCATGGGCGACCTTCAGCTCGACATCCTGCTCAAGCGCATGCAGCGCAAGTTCAAGGTTGAGGCGGAGACGCGCGTCCCCAAGGTGGCCTTCCGCGAGACGATCAAGGGCATGTGCGAGCTTCAGGGCAAGCACAAAAAACAGACCGGCGGCCACGGCCAGTACGGCGACGTGTGGCTGCGCCTCAAGCCGAACGAGCGCGGCGCCGGCTACGAGTTCGTTGACAGCATCGTCGGCGGCGTGGTGCCCAAGCAGTACATTCCCCACGTCGACAAGGGCGCGCAGGAGACACTGCTCCGGGGCGTCATCAGCGGCAACCCCGTGGTGGACATCATTGTCGAGCTGTACTTCGGTTCCTTCCACGCGGTGGACTCGTCGGAAATGGCGTTCAAACTGGCGGCGCGCAAGGCCATCATCAACGGCGTCAAGCAGGCGAAACCCTGCCTGCTCGAGCCGATCATGGAAATCGCCGTCACCGTGCCGTCGGAATTCATGGGCGACATCAGCGGCGACATGAACAGCCGCCGCGGCCGGCTGCTTGGCATGGACTCCGTGGGCGGCGGGCGGCAGGTAATCCGCGCGCTGGTGCCTGAGGCTGAAATCCTCAAGTACTCCACCGAACTGCGCAGCATGACGCAGGGGCGCGGCAGTTACGAGTTGAAGTTCAGCCACTATGACGAGGTGCCCGAGCTTGTGTCCAAGGAAATCGTGGCGGCCTACGAGAAGACCAGGAGCGGGGAAGAGGAGGACTGATCCCCCCACCCGAGAAAACACCAAAGGCGGGAACCCGGAAACGGGTTTCCGCCTTTTCCTTTTTTGGTGTGTCAGAGATCCGCGAACACGTCGGCGATCCGGTTGACCATTGCCTGATCGTCACCGGTGGCAACCATCATCATCATTCCCCTGCGGACGGCGCGGGAGGGTCTTTCCTTGCGGACAGCGGCGCCCAGGGACTGGGCCAGGTTCCAAGTTTTCACGATGGCGGTGCCGGGGTCCTTTTTCTGGTACTCCATGTACCGGGATATGGTGCCCTCATTGTCATACTGGTAAATGTTCACCGTCACCCCGTTCACGGTCATGCCCGCCTCCGCCACAGCCTCGTTGGAGGCGCGGGGGGCCACCTGAAAATCGGCCACCGGCAGTCCTGCCGCGGCGAACCCGGCCTGTGCGCGCTCAAAGGTAACCGGCTTTGGGAGCAGCCGCAGGACAAAAGGAAAGGCAAGCACAACCACCGCCGCGGCAATCGCCAGTTTAACAAGTTTTGAGGAATCCATGACTGCCTTCCTTTATTGTGTGCCTCCACACACGGGCATTATAACGCCGGGCGGCCTTTCCCGTTAAACAAAAGGGCGGCGGGTTTCCGCACCCGCCGCCCGTCAAGAAATGATTTGCCTGCCGTCACATCGCCCGCGCGATGGCCATCACCCTGGCGTACACCTCGTCCGGGGAGGCGCTCCGGCTGTCCACGTTCTTCAGCACGCCCTCTTTTCCGTACCACTCGATGATGGGTTCGGTGGTCTCATGGTAGGTCCTGAGCCGTGCAAGCACGGTCTCCGGCTTGTCATCCTCGCGCTGGATGACCCGCGCGGCCACATCCGCCGGCGGCGGGCTGAATTTGAGATTGTAAATCGCGCCCGTCTCGGGGTCGGTGCGGCGCGCGCTGAGACGGTCCACTATTTCCTCGTCCGGGACGTCAATGTTGAACGCGGCGTCTATCTTTTCCCCGCGTTTTGCCAGGAAGGCCTTGAGCATCTCCGCCTGGGGGATGGACCGGGGGAAACCGTCCAGAATATACCCGTTGGCGCAGTCCGCCTCCTGAAGACGGTCCGCCACGATGTCACAGGTGAGTTCGTCCGGAACCAGCCCGCCGCTGTTCAGGTAACCCTGCACCTTTTTTCCCAGTTCCGTGCCCTCTTTCAGATTCTTCCGGAAAATGTCGCCGGTGGAGATATGGGGCACCCCAAGCTCAACCGCCATCCGCACCGCCTGGGTGCCTTTTCCCGCTCCCGGCGCGCCCAGCATGACCACTCGCAATCCCATAATAATCCCTTTCTGCGCCGCACATGGCGGCCCGTTGTCCCGCCCCGAAGTTGGGGCCGGAATTTATCATCTTTGGCGCGATAGTATAGCAAATCCCCCCGGCGGCGGAAAACAGGCGGTTTTTCGTCAAAAATCGCGCTGAAAGTTTGGGGGGGGCGGGGTGTTTCATTTATAATGCCGCCCATTCTGCAAGGAACGCCATGCGAGGCGGCGCACAAGGACGGGCTTCCGCCCGTCCAAACTTCAAGGAGAACGGCAATGACTGAACGGGTGTACAATTTTTCGGCGGGTCCCGCGACCCTGCCTTTGCCGGTGCTGGAACAGGCCCAGGCGGAACTGCTTTCCTACCCCGGAGCGGGCGCTTCCATCATGGAAATCAGCCACCGCTCAAAAACTTTCCTGAGAATTCTTGCCGAGGCCAAGGCCGACCTGAAGGCGCTGCTTGGTGTTGGCGACGATTTTGAGGTCCTTTTCACCCCCGGCGGCGCGACAATGCAGTTCACCATGCTTGCCATGAACTTCCTGAACGGCAAGTCGGCCGACTATCTGTCGGTGGGTTCCTGGGCGGGCAAGGCGCTCAAGGATGCCGCCCGCTTCGGAACGCCCCGCAGCGCCTGGTCGGGAAAGGCGGAAAACTACGTGCGCATGCCCGCGGACGGCGAACTGGATTTGGACCCGAACGCCGAATACGTGCACATGACGTCCAACGAGACGATCCAGGGCATCCAGTTCAAGACGGAGCCGGATGTGAAGGGCAAGCCCCTGTTCTGCGACGCCTCCTCCGACTTCCTGTCCCGCCCGCTGGACATGGCCAAATACGCCTTCCTGTACGCCGGCGCGCAGAAAAATGTCGGCCCCTCCGGCACCGCCGTGGTGGTGATGCGCAGGGACCTGCTTGACCGGGTTCCGGAAAACCTGCCGCCGCTGCTGGACTACAAGGTGATGGTGGAGAACGACTCCCTCTACAACACGCCCGCGTCGTTCACCATTTATATCATCGGACTGGTGCTCAAATGGCTGCGCAACGACATTGGCGGCCTGGAAAAGATCGCCGAGATTAACGAGGCCAAGGCCGCACTCCTGTATGACGCGATTGACGCCAGCGGCGGGTTCTACCGGGGCCACGCGCAGACGGCGCACCGCTCCCTCATGAACGTCACCTTCCGCGTGGGCAACGAGGAGCAGGAGAAACTCTTCATCGAGCAGGCCACCAAGGCGGGACTTGACGGGCTGAAGGGCCACCGCTCCGTGGGCGGCTGCCGCGCGTCCATTTACAACGCCATGCCTGTTGACGGGGTAAAGGCGCTGCGCGACTTCATGCTTGAGTTCCAGCGCGCCCACGGGTGACCGAAAGGATTGCGCCATGCCAAAGGCCCTCATAGCCGGTTGCGGATATGTGGGCTGCGCCCTTGGAATTGATCTTGCGGCGCATGGCTGGGAAGTGTCCGGGTTGCGAAGGGACGTGTCTTCGCTTCCTGCGGAAATCCTGCCGGTGAAGGCGGATTTGTCGCGCCCCGAAACTCTCCGCTTTGGCACGGACGCGTTTGACGCTGTTTTTTACACCACCGGCGCGGTGGGCTTCTCCGAGGAGGCCTACCGCGCCGCCTATGTTTACGGGGCGGGCAATCTTCTTGCCGCGCTGGACCGGTGCGGTGTCAGGACGGGCCGCCTGCTGTATGTTTCCTCCACGGGTGTTTACCATCAAAACGGGGGGGAGTGGGTGGACGAGGAAAGCGTGGCCCTCCCGTTTCGTTTTTCCGGAAAAGTGCTCCTGGAGGGGGAGAGTCTCGTTCTCAACAGCGGCATTCCCGCCATAGTCGTGCGTTTCGGGGGAATCTACGGGCCGGGGCGCACCCGCCTTCTTGACGCGGTCCTGTCCGGAACTGTTCCGTTTTCCAATGGCGGACCACCCACAATCCTGAACCTGGTGCACCAAAAGGACTGCGCGGGCATGTTGCGCCATCTTGCGGTCCTGGAAAACCCCAAAACATTGTACTGCGGCGTGGACAACGAACCGGTGGAAAAAGAAGCGCTGCTTCAATGGCTTGCGGACGCCGCCGGGGTTTCCCTTTCGCGCACGGCCCCGGACGCGCGCATGGAGCCGCAGCGTGGGGGATTCAGGCGTGTCTCAAACAGGCTGCTGGTGGAGTCGGGATACCGTCTTGCCTTTCCCACCTACCGCGAGGGGTACGGGGCGCTGCTTGCCACGCGCCCGTGACACCGGCGGTTCAGTATTCCTCCAGCACATACCCCGCCCCGAAGTCCCATGGACGCTCCTGCCATGGAAGACTGTAGGCAAGCTGCAGATAGGTTCCGTAGTCAATGTGCAACTGGTAAATTCCGGGCAGGGACGCCTCCAGTGCGAGACTTTCCAGGCAGGCGTAAAGTTTTCTCATGGCGATGACGTCATCCCCCACACCGCTCACCATCGCCCGGGCCAACCCCTCGTCGTAGATTGCGCGGGCGTCCTCCCGCGTGATTTGGCGCAGGGTGCGCTCCTCGCCCCCGCTGCCCGTGAACAGATAGCGGACCCTGCTTACGGTCAGGTCAATCTCTTTCGGAGATTTCGTGTCATCCACCCGGTAATGGCCGTCTATGACCATCTCCCCAAAAGAGAACCTCGTTTTGGAGGTGAATTTGTCAACACCGAAATTGACGTTTCCCTCGCCGTTCTCCCACTTTCCGACAAACAGAAGAAGATCGTTGGGCATGCAGCCCTGAAATGCCAGCAGACACGCCGCAAGCAGGGAGACACGGAAAAACACCGTCAACAGACCCTTCATGGTCCGCGCCCTTTCCCCGTTCGGATGAAACGTCACAACGCGCGCTTGACGGCGGAAAGCACCTTCCAAGCGCATTTGTCCCAAGTCACATCTGAAATCCAGGAGCGTCCGGCGGCGATCCTTTCCGCCTGTTCCCGTGCACTTTCATCGTGGAAACGCCGGAGCGTCTGGATGATTGATGTCGAGTTTTGCGGGTCACAGTGAAGCAGCGCCCTGCCGCCGATTTCACCCAGCGCGCAGGATTTTGATGCAAGCACGGGAACGCCGGAGCAAAGGGCCTCCATCACGGGCACACCGGCGCCGTCATGCACCGCGGTGTACAACAGCATGCGCGCGTGCTGCATCAGGGAGGCGCGGATGTTTTCCGGGCAGCGCTCCACCCGTATGACCTCCCGCCCCCAGTTCGCGGGTTCGCCTGACCAGGGCGCACCGAGCACAACCAGCACCGGCGGGAAAAATTCAGGCCTTTTTTCCATGGCGTCACGGAGCGCCCCAAGGCAGGGAAGGGTGTGGCGGTTCACCGGGAAAACGGCATAATCCCCCGCAACCGCCCGCTGTTGAGGCGTTGAGAAAACGGGGGATACGCCGGGCTGCGCCACAACAATTTTGTCCATTCCGATGCCAAGGGAAATGGCAACCTGTTTCTGAAGCGCGTTGGAGGGGCAGAGAATCACCTGGGCCTTCTGGGCCGACGCGCGCGCCGTTTTTGTGACAGGCGGCGCCACCGAAGCCGCATCCGCCGCCACCCAGGGGAAAAGGTCCAGCGCGTAAAGCACCGTTGGGATTCGGCCGCGCAGGGGCATGTCCCCGCCAAAAGGCCACAGCAGAACATCCGGCGCCAGCGTCTTCAACACCTTCTCCGCCGGACTTGTACCCGGCAGGCGCACACGCCCCCCTTCGGAGACGCAAACACGCTCGAATCCCTCAAACCAGCCGTGGCTACGCTGGGTTGTGAGAATGACAAACTGGGCGTCGGCATCCGCCGTGGCGGCTGCGGCAACCGTCTGGCGCAGGAGTGTCCAGTCTGATGGCGCCGCGACACGCCCCTTCACGGGGCAGTGTCCGGCTATGTCTGTCAGCAGCGCAATCCTCATCAGGCTGTTCCGTGCCCGTACCGGGCATAAATAATCACTCCAGATATCCCAAGTCAGTCAACCGTTGCCTTATCGCCCTTTCCTCATCCTCGCTAAGACCTCCGGCTTCACTGTCAACAACACCCAGTCCGGCCAGCAGGTCCAGCATTTTGTCGGCGGCAAATTCCGCCGTGTCATGGGGGGCCATCCGGTAACAGGGACCGTCGCCGTCATCGCACACCACGGAGACACCCGCGTCCGCGGCCATTTCCCGCAGACGCGCACGCAAAAGATCGGCGGCCTCAGAGGCGCCCGGCCCCTGAACGCGCAGGATAAACACTCAGGCCTCCCCGCGCGCCCATTCGATGAGCACCTGGGCAACCTCGGGACGGGTGAATTCCACGGGCGGGGCCTCGCCGTTGCGGAGCATTTCGCGCACCTTGGTGCCGCTCAGCATGATATGGTCCTCGGCCGTGCCGGGGCAGGTCTTTTTGCTGGCCATTTCGCCCGTGCGCTTGGAAAAGAAGGTGTGGTCGAAAAACACCGGCGTGATGGCCAGGGCGGCAGGATCGATCTCGTCAAAGATGTAATGGGCGTCGTATGAACCGTAGTAATTGCCCACACCGGCGTGGTCGCGGCCCACAATGAAGTGGGTGCAGCCGTAGTTCTTGCGGATGACGGCATGCATGATGGCCTCGCGCGGGCCGGCATAGCGCATGTTCACCGGCATGATGGAGAGCATCACATGCTCCTTGGGGTAATAATTTTCCAGCAGCACCTTGTAGCACTTCATGCGCACGTCGCCGGGAATGTCATCGCTCTTGGTTGTGCCCATCAGCGGATGGATGAGCAGGCCGTCGCACATCTCAAGGGCGCACTTGGTCAGATACTCATGGGCGCGGTGGATGGGGTTGCGCGTCTGGAACGCCACAATCCTCCGCCACTTGCGCGCGTCAAAGGCGGCCCGGGTCTGCGCCGGGGTAAGGTTGTACTCCTGGTGCTCAATCTCGCGGTCCTTCAGCACATCCAGGTCGCCCGCCAGAAACACATCACCCATGCCGTAGGTATAGGCCACGCCGGGGTGGGCCTCGTCGGTTGTTCTGTAGACCTTCTCGGCAAGGTGTTTCTTGTCAAGGGAAAACTTTTCGCGCAGGTGAAGCACGGCCACCAGTTCGCCCCGGTCATCCTCCAGCGCCACATCGCAGCCAACCTCAAGACCGTCCGCCGTGGCGGAGTCAACGGCGAAAAGGATCGGAATCGTCCAAGGGATCCCCGGGCGGAGTTCCATGGAATCAAGAACCCGCAGCGTTTCCTCTTCGCCCATAAAGCCTGTCAGGGGGCTGAAAAGGCCCTTCGCTATCCCGTCAATGTCAAATGCCGCATAAGCGTCAATGGACAGTTTGGGCAGTTTGGAGGCGGAGGACAGCACAGCGTCCCGCTCTCCGGCCTTTAGAAAACGATCCACCAAAACACCGCCATGGGGAAGGATAGCCATTTTTTTCTCTCCGGGGGTTGTGAAAAACAGGTTCCAGAAGATGCCAGTATACCAAACCGGCTGTGGGACATAAAAACAAAGGCGGGGGCGAAAACTCTTCCCGCCCCCGCCGGACAATCGCATTATTGTCGGACGGTTAACTGCCGATTGCGCCGGCCACGATGGCAAAGGCCCGGCTGATGGGCCCCTCGCCCGGCGGCAGATACCGCTGGTATTCCACATGCCCGTCCATGTAAAGCACGTTTGAACCGCCCGGAATGTGGTTAAAGTTCTCCACATCCGTTGATGTGGCGTCAAGCATTACGAACAGGGTGCTTTGGGCCATGTTGCTGGCGGCCGGATTGTTGATGTCTGTGATGAGGAAGCGCTCGATGCCCTCCCTGAAACGGTAGACCGTGTCACCGCCCCCGTTGCCGATATCCGGAAATGCGCCGTTCGCGCTCACATCATAGTCCATGTCCCGCGCCCTTCCGAAGCCGTATCCACCCAGCAAATCTGGAACGGCCTGGTTGCCCAAAGCCCCCACAAGATGCAGGAACTGTCGCGGCCCCGGCTGTGTTGGATCATCCACGCCGTCAATCAACTGTGTCAGCGCGGGATAGATGGCGTTGACATCGTCCACTGTCGCCTCGGGATCACCAGTGGCGGCAAAATCTCCGACCTTGTCAAGCACCCAGCCAAGGTAGAAATAACTCTGGTCAACGGCAAGCACCCCCTGCGTGCCGCCCACGTTGTCCCCCTGGCTTCCATCCTGCAAGGGGGTCGGGCGGCCCGTGTCACGGGTGTCCACATAATAGGCGGCAATGTTGTAGTTGCCGTCCACATCCCTCAAGTCGTCTTCCGTGTCACCCGGATCGCTTGGGCAGAGGAGGATTGCCGGATCTGTCAGGTATTCAGGGTAAATTGCATTCACACGGGGGCCAACGGCGACAAAAAGATCCCCTGAAAGACCCGGACCGACAGAATCCGCCTGAAGCGGCGGAAACATCCCCTTTGCTTCGTTCGCGTACATTTTGAAGACCAAACCCCACTGTTTCAGGTTGTTCTGGCATGAGGCGCGCCGCGCCGCCTCACGGGCACGGGCGAGCGCGGGGAGGAGGATGGCGGCGAGAATGCCAATGATGGCAATTACCACCAGCAATTCAATGAGTGTGAATCCCTTCCTGTGCATGGAGATACCCTTTCAATTCACGGCACCACACCATATGGTAACCGTTGTATTTATTATTATTACTCTTTATGTGAATTGTGTCAATGCCTTTTGTGGAAATTTGGACCATCGAAAATATATGGCCTTGCCATTATTTTTGAAAATTGCAGTTACAGCATTGGAGGATGTGGTGCCCCTGTCACACCTGATTGGTTGTCATCCCGTTTGGCACCGTCTAGCCTATTTGTGGCGTGCGCCTGGCAAATAAAAAGAGCCACGACAGACCTGACACAATCTGTCCTTAACAGGCGCGATATTCTGTCTGATAGGCTGTGTGTCAGTCCTTGGATTTACAGATCAAAACCCAGCGGGGACCAAAGGACGTCCTGCCCTTTGCCTCAAGCCTCACTGTCACGGCGTCCACGGCCGCTTCAGGAATCTTGATTTCCACCACTGCTGTTTTGAAACGCTCAATCCGGGCGGGCAGGGGCGCTTCCGTGCGCGCATCACCGGACACGGCGGTCAGGAAGACGGAACCCGTGCCGTCACCCGCAAGCAAAGCCGCCTCGCCGAGATTGGTGAGGGTGACGCGAATGGTGGAACCCGGCCCCACTTCAGTGTTCCGTCCAAGTGTTCGGACGGCATTCGCGCCGTCAAGCAACTCCACCGCATCAAAACAGGCATCCAAATGCTTCGGCGGGTTCTGTCCGGTGCAGGGACGGTTGCCCACCGCAATCAAGGGGCAGGTGGCGGAATCCGTTCCTGTGGCCTCGGTTTTGAGTCCGGGAGTTTTACCCTTTGCCACAAGACCCCAAAATTCCTCCTGCAGGGACGAGTACACCCCGGTGAGGCCGTTTGTGTGCGCGTCACGGTCAAAGGTTAAATGCGCATCCACAGGCTTTGCCCCCTGCGCGCCCACAAATCCAGGGGCATGTTCCCTTATCACCCTGCCCACAGGCCTTTCGGTCCCGTCCGGGTTGATGATGCCATAGTCGCTGTTTTCGTTGGTGCGGAAGCCGCCGGGGTACCACCACCAGAATATGCCATCCGCGCCGCTTTCAAGCATCATGCGGTAATAATCACGGAAATAATCCGCCTGGAACTGGAGCTTGTCCTCCGGGGTTGCCATCAGCGCCATGTCCCATACATGCACCCCCGCCTCCGCCCATATCATGGGCAGTGCGGGATTGGACCAACGGGCGTATTCATGGGTGAAACGGCCCGGTTTCACCCTTTCCCAGTCGCCGATGCGCCCATAACCCTCGGGTTCAAACACATCCACCGCCCCGCCAAGATAGGCAAAATCATAAAGCATGGTGTTGACCTGGGTGTCGGTGGGATCACCCGCCATGGACATGCGAAAGCTGACATGGTGGTTGGGATCCACGCCCTTCACCAGCCTTCGGGCGGCGCTGTACTTTTCATAAAGCAGCGTGTCCAAAAACCTCCGGTACGCCGCCACCATCGGACTCCAGGGGCCCTCTTTTCCAATCATGTTTTCGGTGAAATTGGCCACACGCCCCTGCACATCGCGGGGCACGGCAAATCCCCAGTCCTTTTCCGCGTTTTCAACGCTTCCGTAGCGTTCCATGAGCCACGCCTCCCAGTCGCGGTTGAAGGGATCGCGCTCAAAGGGGCGGAACTGGGGTTCCCATGCCAAATCATAGGCGAATACGGTGTCGTTTTCAGCGAGCCTGTAGTATTCAATCATCTCCCTGACCGAATCCCATGGGAAATCCATGGGCGTGCCGGGGCGGAGCGACAAATTGCCCTTCATGCCAAGCAGATCCATCCTGCGCAGCAAATCGAGAAGGTTTTGATCCTCCATGTACTCCCGGTAGAGGAAAATGCTGAGGGCATTGAAACCCAAACCGGCGCAGCGCTCCAAATCACGCTGGATGATGGCGGGATCATACGAACGCGCGCCCAGCCACATTTCAAAATAGGCCTTGTCCTCGGCGGCGATGCCTGAGGAGGGCATGTAATTCACCCCGTGGGGACGCCAAGTCTTTCCATCCAGCCTGAATTCACCGTTTTCCGAAGTGACAAAGCGCTTTTCCAGGCGCGGTTTCCAGACGAAAATCTGGTGGCTTGACCGGTTTGAAGCCCCGGAAGCATCCGACACCGTTGTGGTCACCGTGTAGCCGGTTTCCGGCCAGCGTGCCGGACGCCATTCCCGGTAATAACGCACCGACGCCCCCGCGCCGATGGTTGCGGTCTCCCAAGACACCGAAACCACCACATCCGCCCCATCGGCCACCTCTGTTTTGGCGGTGATGCCCGAAACGGCCTCCGGGGCGCAGTTTGCCAGGGTCAAACCAAGCACCACCGGCTGGTCCTCAAAGTAGGTGTAATAATTCGCCCCGGCGTCCACCACAGCCACGGAAGCGTGCAAGGCCCGCACCGCATCCTTCAGGGCGGACCGGCCCGCCTCCGACACATACCAGCCGGGATCGGACACGGAAAACACCGCGCGGCGGCCTATGCCCGGACGGGAGAGATCGGTGAAAAGCGCCGCCACAGCCCCCCTGTACTCCCCGTTTCCGCCCAACGCCGACACCAACGGTTCCCATGACCAGCCTCGTTTCTTGTCAAACCCGCCCGGTCCCGGCCGCGGATGCATGCCTTTCATGTTCGCTGGAAGGGAAAGCGGGGAGCCATCCCGTTCCAGACGCAGCGAGGCGACATCACTCATGGCGTAAAATTTATAACCCGGCGAAAAAGCCTCCAATACCGGAACAGGATGTGACTGGAAGGAGGAAGCGTATTTTTCATCCAATTTTGCAGTGGAAAGGGGACCTAGGGCGTATTCCAGGTTTTTATCGGCAAATCCGGTGTGGGTGAATGCCTGTGTCACCGCCAACCGGACCGCGTTGGCGGGATTAAACTGCGTGTCCTGACGGTCGGGAACGCTTTCCCAAAATATAAAATCCGCCGGAGTCAGCACATACCGCCGCCATTCTTTTGACAGGGATACGGTTGCAATCCACCGGGAACCGTCACGCTCCTCCCATTCCAACGCCAGGCTGTTCGCGCCACCCAGGGAACGCGCCTGAAAAACTGTCAGTGTATGCCCGTCCGCATAGGGCGATACGTCAAAGCGTTTCCCGATGGTGTCCCACCCGTCCAGCTTGTCAATCCTGGCATGCAGGGCGGACATCCCCGGTTCCGGACCGTCAACGGTCAATTCATACACACCCTTGTATTCCGGAGTCCTATGACCACGCGGCAACAGGGCAAGGTCTTCCTTGGAGAAATCGAGGAACACCCTTTTCTCCACTGATTTTCCAAATTCACCCCTGAACTCAGAAACAGGAACCCATTTTCCGTCCATATTGACCGATGGGCTCGACCAGGCGGGTGCGTTCAAGGCCAGCATATCGCCCCCTGTTTCCAGGAAACGGCTTATTCCGGGAATGCTCCCCTGGGGCAGGGAAGAAGCGTCTGTAAACACCAGCAAAGACTCAGGCAGGAGCACGGTTGACACGTCCCCTCCGGAGAATGCCGCCGGATCAACCCGTGAGACATCCATTCCAGCGGCCCGAAGGACTTCCTCCACCGAGGCCAGCACGGGCAAAAACTGCTCATCAACCGGGGCGCACAGAACCGCTGTTGTGCCCGCATGGGCGGAGAATGCGGCAACCAGTGAAATCAGCGCCGCGTGCCTGAGGATTTTCATAACGCATGCCTCCTGTAGACCAGTCATCCCAATTCATACTGTATCAAAACAACCGAATAAATACACCTGTTTTTTGCCGAAAAAGAACCTATGGATTTGATTCTTGACATGGTGTAAAATATGGACAAAATTCGGTCCAGGAGAAAGGGTGGCGAATGGATGGCAACAACAAAATACTGATCGGTTTCGTGGTGCTTCTGGTGGGCTTTCTGGGTTTTCCTGTGGTCATGAACAAGATGAAGCAGCAAAACGCCCCCCAGGGGACTGTGCAGGCGGGTGCGGTTCCAGCCGCCGCCCCGACCCTGGCGCAGCAGTACCCCGAACTGTCCCAGCCGCCCATGCTCAACGAGCAAAGCCTTATCAACACCGAATGGCAGGCAAAGGCCGACAAGTATGTCCTTAAGATCACCCTTGCCGCCGGTGGGATTTGCTATGTGACCCATCCCATGATGAAAAGCATGACCGGCATGGACTACATCGAGGGCCGCTGGTCAGTGAATTACGACAAAATGCATTTTGAAGTGCACACCAACGGCATGGACCTCGCGTATGATCTTGTTATCGCGGGTCCAAACCTGTACTCAATCGGGAAAGATGGAAAGCCCTCCCCGGTGCAGCGCTTCCGTTAATTTCTCCGCGCTTTGGACATGCCTGTTTCCCGTGTGCTAAACTCTTTACACACACGCGCCCATAGCTCAGTTGGATAGAGCGCTTGCCTCCGGAGCAAGAGGCCGCAGGTTCGAGCCCTGCTGGGCGCGCCATTTGTAAGTTCTTGCCGGGTCGCTGATTGCGACACCCGCCAATGTGAGGCGGCGCGGTTCTTTGGCTCCAAAAAGTGTGTACCCGTACACACCGGAGGGCACTATGAGCCGCGCCGCATCGTTTTTGCCGCCGCTTGCCACCCCTGAAAAGCTCCCCACGCTCCGCACCCACCGGGCCAAAAACCTTGCCTATGTGCGGATAAACGGTGTTTTCACTTACTTCGGGAAGCCTGATGATCCGGAAACCATGCAGAAGTACCGCTCTTTCTGCGCCGAACTGGTGGCATCGGGGCGAACCCCGGACAGGCCGGGCGAGACCACCAAGATCACCATCAAAGAACTGGTGGACCGTTTTGAGGCAGACGAATACAACCGCCGCGGCCGCGTCGAATCTTACGCATGGATGGCGGGGCGGGTGCTGCTCGATCTGTACAGCACAGAGCATGCGACTGCATTCGGCCCGAAAAAACTCAAAGCCCTGATTGCCTGGCTGTCCGCCCGCCACGCCCTGCAGGACGGTGAGGGGCACCGGGGCACCAAACAGATGACCCGCTCCACCATCAACCGGATAATGGTGGCCGTCCGCCGTATTTTTAAGTGGGGCGTGTCCGAAGAATTATTGAGCCCGGAGATCTGGCAGGCGCTCGCAGCCGTTTCAGGACTTCGGGCCGGTGAATCCGCAGCAAAAGAACCGCGGAGAATCCACCCAGTCAATGAAAAACTGGTTGATGCCACGGTAAAGCGGATGCCCGCCACTCTTGGTGCGGTTATACGGATTCTTCAATACTCCGGGGCGCGGCCCTCCGAAGTGCTGGAACTCACACCAAACATGATTGACCTAACCGGGAAGGTGTGGGAGGTCCGGCTTGAACACCACAAGACGGCGCATCATGGCCGCATTCGTGTGCTCTATTTCGGTCCAAAATCCCAAAAAGTGCTTCGGCCGTTCCTGTTCAGGGATGGGCATTCCCCTCTTTTTTCCCCCATTGAAGCCATCCATCAGCGCAACACGGGATGCCCGACACCGCGTCGCGACAACCAGCGCCCAAACAAACGGCAGACACCTCGGGTCTTGAATTCCACCTACACCGCCCAGGATTTGAACCGTGCCATTCGCCGGGTCTGCGATGCCGCCGGACTCGAGCGGTGGACCCCGTATCAGCTGAGGCATCTGGCGGCCACCAAGGCCCGGGCGGCCGCCGGGCTTGACGCGGCACAGGTCATGCTCGGACATTCATCCGCTGACATTACAGAGATCTACGCGGAATTGGACGCAACAAAGGCGCGCTCCATTGCACGGCGGATTGGATAGGCACTTCATGGGCTCAAACGCCATACCACAGTTTTTTAGAGGTGCTGCGGGGAGTGACCGCAGCCCGTCAAGCCCACCGTGGAAACGGGGATACACGGTTTTCGGGCATCGCCATTCCGCCCGGCAGCCGGAAATAATTGGAATGGCAGAAATGAGGGAGAGATGAAAAACGAAGTTCCCGTCAACGAACACATTCTTTTCGTGAAGGAAATGCTTTGGGCGCTGGCAACCCACGGAGAAAACCCACTTCACACGAACCAACGGATCATGGAGGCGGTCAACGGGCTTTGCCATGCCATCGTGGATGCTTTTGAACCCGAGGCAAAGGGAAATGGGGACATCACCACCCCGGTCATGGGAATTTTGCATTGGGCACTGCCAGCCATTGAGGCTATCTATGAGGAAACCCCCGAAGTTTACCCGGAGATCCGCGCTTATGGGGACGCTCTGGCAGCGCGGATTTCGGACATGCTTGGGGCGGTGGCGTGCTGGCACAAGGTGGATGGAATCATCCCCCCCGTCGCTGTTGCCACCCACCGGGAGGCAAAAAAGCCCCGTAGCGAAAGACGGGGAGTTTACACTCCGTTCTAAATGTCTTCCCGCCCTCTGCTGGTTCTGCGGCGTGTGAAGGCCCCACACCAGGGGAAGGCTCTCACCGGCCCCTGTGTGGAAACCAAGATGGTGTGAATGCCTACGGTGCCCCAACGCCAACCCAGCAGGACAGCCAGGCATTCATAGCGCCCAGGAACGAAACCCTGGAGAAAGGATTCAAAACATGACGGCACGGCAACCTCATATCACGGAAGGATTGGAAACACTTTCGCCGGCTGGATGCGGGACCGGAAAAAGGAACGGCTGTAACCAGAATACCGGATTCCCACACAGTCCGAAAGACGCCATGAACGGGTTGGGGGACACGGAGCCCACACCAGAGGAAAGAGCAGCAAAAATGCCCTGCAGCCGCGGTGCCCAACAGGGCATTCAAATGACGGGCCGGGTGGTTCTACGGCAGGAGGTCGTTACCGTCAAGGTCTACCCATGCCCCTACTGCGACAGCATGAAAACCTCCAGAACCGGTCAGTACCGGGACAAGGGGATACAGTATCGGGCTTGTGAAAACTGCGGGAAGTCTTATCCGGTGAAGTTGTCCGGTTTGGGCGCGGAAAGGAGTATGGAATGAGAGGAATGATGAAAAGCAAAACAGCACCGGTGACGGCCGAGGCGGAGACGCCGGCAACCGGCAGGGATTCGGCTATCGCAACGCTCGAGACCGCCGTGAAGCGCCTGGGCAGGGATGCCGTGGCGGCATATGAGGCGGCGGAATGGAAAACCCATGATGCGGCGGTGAGTGCCATTCAGGGCGGAGGTGTCCCCGTGCTGGTGGCACGGGCCTTTTTTATGCCGGGAGTGGACGGGCCCCACGAAACATCCGCGGGGCGGCCGCACAATTCCACAAGGAAAAACCGCCCCGAGATGACAGACGAGGGCCGTTTGCTGGTGGACGAGCGGTGGTTGCGGGATAGCCTTTGTGTCAGCCGGGCAACGGTGATGCGGTGGCGCGACAACGGGACACTGCCACCGCCGGTGCTTTTGCCTGGGCGGCTTCTGCGCTGGCGGATGGCGGACATCGAGGAATGGATCAAAAACGGCTGCCGCAATTCACGCATTGATGGGCGCCGGGGAAAGATGTAAAATTCAAACGCCGGGAGTCATGACCCGGCAAGCGTCCGGCTTGGGGAGAGCGGCTGCTCCCATGGCCGCCCCCCATCCGGACACACATGGGAGAATAGGCATGAAGAAATACAAGCCTAAGTATGGGGGGCCCACAGACGGTCTTCACCACTGCGAACAAGTTTCGGCGGAAACTCTTGATGGCGAGAGGATTGTTTTTGCCAACTTGGGGCCGGAAGAAAACCCATCCTACAGGATGGACAGAGCCCCATCTAGTTTGCGTCGGATATATCACTCTATCTTTGGAGAGATGAGGAGCCTTGGGAAATTGTCTTTTTGCGCAGGGGTGAATCCGTTCAAAGATCCTGAAGAATACACTGACGCGCCTATTCACAGCCTCCACTTTTTCCCAGAGTGGATGATTGATCAGCTCAATCAATATGGGGAGGTTAAAGGTTCCAGCCGCACCCTGCCGTTTCTTGTCGAATTTCATCCGGCGAAAATGCCCCCGGATTATGTTGTTGCTGGGCTGAATGGGAGCCTTGAGTGTCTTTTCAAGCAACTGGCATGGGTGGCGGGAACCTCCTCGTATCCCTACATATTAAAAGGTCGCCAACGCTCGTTTTATGACGTGATTCAGGAATTTCCCGGCCCCTCTTCGGCCACTTCTGACCAAAAAAAAACACCTGTTCGGTTGACTGCCGAGGAAAAAGAAGAGATAGAAAAAGTACTTTCCCAGGCAAAAGGAAAAGCCCCCAAAAAAAAGGAGCGGATAAAGGCGGAAGCAACTCTTCACATTCTGGCAAAACGGCTCGAGGCTGACGGGGTTTCACAGGATAGCGCATACTTAAAAACAGTCATGAATTACCCGGATCTGTTCGACAAAAGCCGCGGTATATCTGGCGCTCAAGTTTTGCCACCGATTGCGGACGCCCAAATCCCTGGTTTTGGGTTGGGGTGCGCATGGGCTGAATTCATGGCCAAACTTAAATCTCCCATCGTTGGCTGTGGACACGCGGCTTTGGCCGGATGGAGCGATAAAGGAGGAAAAAGCTGGAAATCCCGCCGTGATTTTCTTGAACCCTATTTTAAGGAATATGAAAAAGAAATTCGCCGTGGGACAACTAGCCTGAATTCAAAGTCTAAGTGCAACAGGGGGGGTGAGGAAGACCTCAGCCGGCGT
>JADHEF010000327.1_pt1 | contig 54613 bp, 50 predicted proteins | sample 8952391 | NCBI WGS metagenome assembly JADHEF01 (sample SAMN16124439, study PRJNA663245) | bioreactor sludge metagenome | isolation source: sludge (nitrite) | place: India:Bengaluru | collected 2019-02-28 | reverse complement strand
AGAAACGCTATTTCCTGAGCTTGGAGAGTGTCTAGGAAACCAGGGGCGATTCAGTAAGCTTCAACCAAAACGCTATCAGAGCCCTTATACCGGTGAAATTTTGGAGACGGCCAGTGCAAAACACAAAACCCTGAAAACCTGGCAGAGCATCTACGGTGTCGCCGAGGTAGAGACCTGGCGTATCTGAGTTTCCGACAGAGTGAATGAACGACTAGGGTAGGGGAGATGCCAATGCCAATCTTCAGATATCTCTATACCGAAGCCTACATGGAGGCTGCAGCCCCGACCGACGCATCATGCGGTAGCTAAGATCACCAATTTGCGCAGCAATTTTTTGAATCTCTACATCGCAACACTCTCGCGCTGCACTTGATGCAGCCCGTCGAAAACGGTAGAGATGGCGCAAGATGGTATCCGCCTGGTATCCATCACCACCTTCGGCCTTTGGAAACAGCGGTGTCGTAGGAAGTTCAGAAATAGGATCGACCCCGATCGACCTCAAGTACCCATCGAATATTGGGGTGAACGCCATAGGCATGCAAAATGAATCGCCAGGGCCCAACGCTGCGTCTGGCGAAAATAGCCATTGGCCATTATTGCTTCGAGTGAACTGGGCAAGAGAGCTGGAATTTTGGTATGTACCGATGACAGTAGCAGGCGGGAAATCAGTCCACCGAGCGAAGCTCATCAGCACCCCAATCTCCAGAGCCTTATCGGACTGTAGGCCATCCTCAAGTGCAAATTTGAATAACCAGTCCATTTGATGGTCTGTGAAAGTCGGTAGCCCATGATTTTTAGGCAGTTTTGGAGGCGCATGCATTCTTCTACTGACGGGATTCGGTCGAGCACTCATTGTCATTGAATGATAAAAACCGAAGAACTCCCTTGCGCAGTTGATTCTGCGATTATGAGACGTGGCTACGATTTCTCCAACGTCTCCGGTATCACACACTGAACGTTTGAATGGGCGCCACTCTTGATTGATTTGCCAATCGTAAAATGGAGTATGGGGTAGCTCAGCATACTTTTGATGTGGCGCGGAGCTCGTCCAGGACTCGGGCGGTTGTGCGCAAAACATCGCGTATGAGTCCACATGGCTTTCATCCCAGTCCAACAGTGAAATCTTTTGAGAGAAGCTCCAGAGCAGCATCGTTTCCAGCGATCGTGTCATAACCGAGTAAACTTGTTCGTCCATATGAACAAATCCACGCCAGGTAAGGTATTCATTGCAGTACCAGGCGCTCATAAACGGTTGCGCACGCGGATCGATGGCTTCCATGTGAGCATTCACATTTCGGTTTGCAGGAAAGGCCTGTGCGCTTTTAGGGAACCAATGCTTGTAGGGAGGAAAAATGGGAAACAGGATGAATGGGTGTTCCATAGCCGCCACCGTTAGATAAAATCAAGAAGCGGAGAAACACATTGACGTTGTAACGTTAGCCAGATTTTAAGAGTCGTCAAATCTGCTGAATGCCGTCCGCAGCAGGTCGGTCATTGCTGAACGCCTTGCTAAGACTCCTTGCAGATCCTGGCGCTAACCGATTGATTCGATGACGGTCGGTGATTCGTGAACGGTGAGGTCGGCGAATAGTGAACGGTGAGGTCGGCGAATAGTGAAAAGTACCCGGAAGTGATCATGCAAAATATTTATAGATAGAAAATCTCCCAGAAATCAAATACCTAACTGGTGTTCTTAACAGTGAGGGTTGTCTGCTTTGCAAATATAATTTCTCAAGAACGGCCCCTGCATATCGAAGCAGGCAGTAAATATGTAAATAGAATAAAACTATTGCTTGTCGGCATGTGATTGGTGGGGGCTATGCATGCTGATGTCTTGCATTAGCAATGAACGGCGACTAGGGTTACGGCCAAGGATTATTTTTGGAATGCCCCAATCATAAGGAATTGAGATAAGGATCAGCATATCCACAACCTAAAATGGGGGTGGTTATGCCTAGAAATAGTAGAACTTCATATTTTACCAAGCGCGGTAAGCACTTTGGCAACCTGTGGGCGGTGTATAGCTGTAAAGCCAAGGAGGTTTTATTGCTGTCGACCGACAGGCAGTTAGCGCACTGGTTATTATTCCTAGAATTTTCTCCCGCTATTAAATGTTTTAGTTTCAAGGCCGGCTCGTTAGATTTCGCTCAACATCCTGATATTGTATTGAATTATCACGTTGAAGTGTTTCCCGTTGAAGGCGCAAATGAACTGCACTATTTGCAAGTAGAGGGGCGCTCTAAGGATTTTGAAGAAAAAGTCTTGGTGGCCAAGCGGTATAAATATAAGTATATGGAGTTTAATGATGAAGACTGGATGCCAAAAAGGCACCATATCCTACCTCTCCTCAAAGTAGCAAGCTTTCTCGCAGGGAGCAGGAATCTATATATTCCTGATAAACTCCAGGAGAAATCGATCAACTATGTTAAGTCGCTCCGAACAGGTACCCTGCGTGGTTTTTTGTCGGCGCTATCAAGCTTTGACGGTAATCTAATTTTGGTCGTCTTTGCCCGCCTGTTCTTGCAGCGTGTAATTTCTGTGAGCTATCAGGTCAGCTTCTTTAGTCAAGATACTGAGTGGGTCCTCAATGAAAATTAATATCACAAAGGAAAAAGTAATCGCGGTGGGTTTTAAGGCGGTGGATGCAACTGCGATGAGCGAGGAAGATCGTGCTATTTTTTTAAGGCGAAAAAAAGCTATCGAGATGAGGTTGGATGGCTTAACAGGACGAGAGATTCGGGAGCAGACTGACATAATTGAAAGTGAACAGACTAGGTTGTTCAAGCGTTATACAGTGATGCTGCTTGAGGGCGTATTTCTAGGGGAAGCAGGTCTGGTGCCGCACTCCCGCATGGGTTCAAATATCAGACGTAAAGCACTGCCGGATAAACACACTGAGGCACAAGGCGGTCTTTCAGGCGCTCTCAGCTACACACTTGAAAAATTTCCAAGAATAGCTCAAAGATTTGTGGCTGAGGTTTTTCGCAAGGATGTTAAATTCGGGCACGGAGCAAAGTATGATAAAAAATATCTTTGTGCTGTTTTTTATAACATTTGCGAAGACGAGGGGGTGCTACCAGGCGAATGGCCTTTCAATCAATTGTCTGGTGCCAGTAAAACTATAAGAACCTATATTAATACTATTCTAGAGAGCGACTTTGAGCGGGCTGCGCTTGCTACCGGGGGGAAGCTAGCCTTAACCCACTCCAAAGCAGGTACGGGAAAGATTCCTCTTTTCGATAACTATGATGTCTACGACCTGATTGAAATAGACTCCTATCATGTCGATGCCTTTTTTGTGTTGAATATAACAGGTGACAGACGCGTCAAGACCAGCGATGTAATAAGTCGCATATGGATGATTGCGGCGGTGTGTCGGAGAAGTAATGCGGTGCTCGCTATAAAATTCGTATTCTCCAGTGAAATAAGAGCGCAGGATTTAGTGGATTTAATTTGCGATGCATATACCGGCTGCTGGGTTCCTCGAGAAACACTGCATGTTCCAGGCTTAAAGTATTCCGAGGCAGGGGGTATGCCGGGGTATTCAATACCAGCCTTAAAAAATCATACCTGGGGAGCAGTCTGCTTGGATAATGCAATGCAGCATCATGCGAATCAGGTGTATGAACTCGCTTTGCATTCGATTGGGTTTGGTATTAACTTCGGCCCCTTGAAGCAGCCAGCGAGAAGGTCTAAGGTTGAGGCGCTATTCAAGCGGATCTCGTCGAGGGTCATGCACCAGATTGAATCAACAACCGGTTCTTCTCCTGAAAACGGACGTGCGGAATTTCCGGAAAAAGCCGCTATCTATTATCAAATTGACGTTGATAATGCGCTTGAGGTGATGGATGTGTACACGGCTAACTACAACGGTACGCCTCAGGGGGGCTTGAATAAAGCACATAGCCCGTTGGAGATTTTGTTGGCATATTGTAATGATCGGAACACTCTGTTAACTACATCTTCCGAATCCTATTTGAATAGCATTGCCTTGGGCAGCACTACACGTAAAGCGCGTGTGACTGGTAGTACGATAAAAGGTATCAGGCCCAGGATCAAATTGGACCAGGCAATTTATACTAGTGCAGATCTGTCGAATTCCCCAGGATTGATCGGTACCACCTTAACTATTCGAATCACACCAAACGACTACCGCCACGTGGAAGCTTACCTGCCTGACGGAATTTTTTTTGGAATCTTAACAGTCGAAACGGCATGGCGTAATATAGTTCATAGTGTAACAACTAGGCGCTTGGTGAATAGAGCGCTTCGTAAACGCGAATTTGAAGTTTTAGAAGGAGAAAGTCCGCTACTTGCCTGGCGCAGACATATGAGGAATAGTTCCTCTCCGCAAGCTAATCGCGAACTCCAGCGGCTAAAGGAGGAAAGTAGTGGACATGTGGCTGAAAGACCTGAGGACCAGGCTGTAGATACATCTGTGACCGATAAACCGAGCTTAAGTGAGCGATGGAAAAACTTGGACATACTTAAGTGAGAGGTAGCTATGGAACATTCTCACCCTTTACTGAGTAGAGAATACCGACTCAACACGCCTGCTTTACTGGCAGTCATTCAAAATGCTTGCTTTAAAGTACTAATGCGTAAGACAGGAGTGGTTTACACCGGCGAGCCTAGGGTTGGCAAAACCGTTTGCTGCGAGGCATTACTTGAGGAGATTCCAAAGCGATTTCCCAATGTATATGTACTCATGATTCCAGCAACAAATAAGGATGCCTCATCACCTCGCTACTCCTCGATTGTGCACCAATTAATAGAGCAGGAAGGCATTCTCCCGAAAGCGCGAACGACGTTCATCCAGCGGCAGTCCATGTTGGTGGAACGCCTCAAAATCAGGGCTGAAGCTCGCAATGCTAAACAGATTGTTCTTTTAATAGATGAGTTATCAAGGCTTTCAATTGTTGATTTCACTCAGCTCGCGGACATCTACAACAAATTACGTGCAGAAAAGATAACCATGACAGTCATCTCATTTGCAATGCCGTCGATTCAGAAGGTCGTGGAAGAGTTCCTCCGCAATGACGATAGGCACATTATTGGCAGGTTTCTGTCTGATATTCGTCCACTTCAAGGCGTCACTACTCTCGGGCAGCTTAATCAAGTGCTAAAATTATATGATGATTGTGCGAATGAAAGCCTTCTTGGTCACAGCTTCACTAGAAATGTTCTCCCTCAAGCCTATGCGGCGGGATTTAGACTGGCAAGTACTGCGCCTGATATCTGGCGTGAAATGTCGCGCGTTGCGGCCGGAAAATACGTAAATAACCTCCCAATGGAACATGTTGCGCAGGTGGTTGCTTATTTGTTGGTGATCTTAGGTGGCGATGATTCTGATACTTTGATCGTGCCGCAAGATTTAGTTGAAGAGGCCGTGCGAGAGAGTAATTTTAGGGAGTTTTGTAAGAATGTAACGGACTTGAGGGCGTAGGATGGAAATCTATTATCCGGAATGCGGGCCTATGCCATATGAATCGATTTATTCAATTTATATAAAATTGTCGCATAGTAATTTTGTTTGCTTACCTGATTTGGCTAGACAGTTCGGAGGAGGAGTGCCAGATGAGGATCGAAGTCATTGGTTGATCACCCGGAAGATTGAAAGGGGGTTGGAAAATAATTTGTTAGATCTGACTGCTCACCTGCCTTGGACGCATGCGCCTGCCAATGCACTCATTAGCCCAATGGCTACATTCACATTCTGCATTGAATGCGTAAAGTTTGGCTATCACTCGGCGTTCAATTCAATTAACTTGCACCGGGTTTGTCCATTGCATAAGCGGTCGCTTAGTGTGGCTTGCGATTCCTGTAGGCGGCGTTTTTTTAAGGGATTTACCAATGCTCATATACCTAGTGTTTCGGAACGCTGTGATAAGTGCGGATTTCAAGAGATTGGTCTTCGTCGCGAAATTAGAATGCGCCGCTCACTTGGACTGGAAGCGGCTCTTGATTATTTTGGTCGGGCCCAAGCAGACTGGTATCGAAAAATCTATGAGTTGGAAGGTGCCGAAAGTGGTTACAGTGGCTTATATTATAAGTCAGATCTCGCGCGAACGGAGTTGACGGGCGCTGGCGAGAGGTTGTTTGAGATGCTTAGCCCTGAAAGTTTGGCAGGGGTCCGGCAATTCTCGCCACCATTTATGGTTGCCGGTAGGTTCAGAACTTTTTTGCATGAAAGAATTTATAGGTGCGATTCAGATTTTGACCTCGGTGATTATCTGCGCCTGCATTCTCAGGTTGAAATATTAAGTCGCGTTAAAAAAAGATTTTTGGCTAAGCATTCTCAATGTTATGAGGATGGCTGTTTAATTGCTGGCTACCCCGACGGCCAATCTAGGACAATTCCGCTCTGCCCGTTAGCATTGGCGTTCATTCTTCTGTGCATTAAGGCATCTAATCATGTATGGCCAATGCCAGGCAGTGACTTTGTCTTGCTCAGTGATTTTAATAGGAGAAAATCGCCAAAACTGCTAACAAACTGGACTTATCGTGAGGCTGTATTGGTTTTCTTAACGATACTTGCTCGGTTAGAGCATCATATGTCGAAAGGACAAAATTTTGCAATACTCTGTAGGCCCGATGTTGTTTACTTTCCAAATGAACGGGGTGCAACACTTCTGCAAATGACAACCTATAATTTCCGAAGCCAGTGCCGCACTCCTTTGCGGAAAAATTTATTGACACGCAATGACTCTGGTGGAGCTTTTGTCGCCCTGTGCGCTACAGAGAGTTATCAAACGCGTGAAAACTCTAAGCTTAGAGAGCTAATTGTATAGTAACCAGTTAACTTTTACTCATCATTGGGCATAAATAACGCTCTGCCAAAACATGTTGGCCTTATTGGGCATTGCCATTGCTTTTAGTGCTGACTTTTATGCTTTGCTGTGATCTTTGTCAAAGCTAAAGATAGAGGCCATAAGCGATTTGCTTCAAGTAAATTTCCAAAGCTTGAAATCCAATCGCAGTGGTCAAGATATCTAGCGGTAACTCTCTGCCAAAGTATGTGCAAGGTCGAATAAGCCAGTCTTCAGCAGACTTTTGCGAGCCGAAGACCTCGATCGCTAGCTCTAGAATGCAGGAGTAGTTTAAGGCGGTAGCACTCTGCTGCGGTGTCAGCCAACTCAGCCTTTGCTTTCGCTGTGGACTTAGTTGGCTTTGTGGTAGACCGAGTATCCGTGCCCAGACCTGTGGCTCGATACCAGAAGAAGTGGCCGATAACAGGTCACGAACATCTGCAAAAGCGAAGCCATGTAACACTTTCTGGTATACCTGTATAGGGCCGAACTCATCGGGATCGGGATGTAGCAAATATGCCGTTGGCCTCAAGGGTCTGACGAGCTTTCGGCGAAGACGAGGTAGCGTTGACATCCACACATCCTCAAAGCATTTTTTACTCACCACCCAGCCTGTGATTGCTGGACCGGCAGGTCTATGGCACACGACTAACAATGATAACTCTGCTTCCGGGGTCTTGCGATTCTAATTGATAAAAGATCGAAAACTCTGGTACGGACACATAAATCTGAAGGCGCTAGTCGCGCCAGGTCAGTAGATGCGAATCGGCTAAACGAAAATGTCAGGTGGGCGATGGCATGTGGATGGCAGACTGAAGAGGGCGATGCAAAAATTCACTCGCTTGACTGTCTGGTAGCGACCTGGTCTGGAAGCAACCCATCGCTGTGCTGGCGCTGCGGCGCTCAGTCTTCGCCATGATCTTGTGGCTTCTCTTGGCGTCCAGCTTCAGTGACGAAACCTGAGCCTAGGCTGTGTGCCACCCAGGCGCTGTCGAGACCGGCCAGTGCCGCGCCACTTTCAACGATGTGCGCAATCTCATAGCCAGACAGACTTGCAGTTGATACCAGGCCTCCTTTGTAAAACTGGGAGACTGTGGGCCGTTGCTGGCCGGCGCCTCAACGTGCCAGGCGATCAGTGGTTGTGTCGTTGGCCGCTGCGGCGCCTTTTCCCGCCGCACGCGCTACTGTCACCGTCGATTGCACTCAGCGCATACAGTTAGGTGTCGGTGTCCAAACGGCGCAGGTCCTCGATTTGCAGTTGGATTACTTCCTAACGGCGTCGGCCACCGCGATTTCTGCGGTTCTGCTCTAAGCGGTGGGCTCATGATCATCCGCTGTAATGAAACCCGCGTGCAGGTATTGAAAAAGCCTGGACGCGAGCCCTGCGTCGCCTTCGCCAGCACGACCACCCATCACGCCTTGGCACAGAGTTACTCCGTTTGAACCGGCCCTTGGGCGTGATGATAAATCAACCCTGACAGCTCTCGAGCGGCTGCTCTCAGCTCAGACACATGACCCAGTAAATCTGCGAGATCGGCCCTGGCCTTGGCGGCGTGGCACACAATTGCAGCGGTGACGGCCCCCTGAGCATTGAAGACCGGCACCGCGATGCCGATCATTCCCTGTATGTATTCTTCGTCGTCTATGCCCACCTGTCGCTGATTGATCTTGTCCAAGGCTTCCCTGAGCTGATCGACAGAGCTCAGGGTGTGCTTGGTCATCCGTACCAATCTCAATCGGGTGATGAGTGCTTCTCGATCATGAGGGGGCATCATCGCTAAAAATAACTTGCCTCCCGCCGTGCAATGAAGTGGATGCCGCGATCCCGGCATGACGTGCAAACGCAGTGCGTGGGACGTCTCCACCCGTTCAATGTGAATCACCTCATCTCCATCCAGGGCAGTGAGATTGCACGACTCCCCCAAGGCTTGTACTAGCCCGCGCAGGATTGTTCTGCAGGAGCGGGTGAAGGCGGCACTGCGTAGCGTGCCCAATGCCATTTCGGTGGCGCGAGGCCCCACCACGTAACCATCACACTCAACATTGCGAGTGATGAAACCGCCATCCTGCAAAGCCGTCAGCAGGCGGCTCAATGTCGCCTTAGGTATGCCCAGGCGTTGCGCAAGACGGGAGTTCGTAACCGGCTGGCCAGATTGTGCGATGCGCTCCAGGATCAGGAGCGCGCGGATAGCACGGGTGTCATTGCCTGCATCGTCGGGGCTGTAGGGCATCAGGACCTCGTTTTTGGTTCATATCGACTGATTCTGTTCCACTTTGCACCGTGGTCACGCTATGCCCTTGCTGGGTGAACACGGGGGGAGTAAACATTCAATACCACATGCAGCAATTCAACAACCTTGCATTACCTCGATAACGACAAAAATGAGGGTGTATAGATGCAACACTATGATTACGTCATCGTTGGCGCCGGCTCCGCTGGGTGCGTACTGGCCAATCGTCTGAGCGCCAACGGCAAGTATACGGTTTGTCTGCTAGAAGCAGGTCCTCCTGACCGTTATCCGTGGATACATATCCCAATCGGGTATGGTAAGACCATGTTTCACAAAACCTACAACTGGGGCTTTGAAACAGAACCCGACCAGAATTTAAATGGCCGCCAGATATATCAACCCCGCGGTAGAACGCTGGGAGGTTCAAGTTCCATCAACGGGCTTATTTATATTCGAGGGCAATCTCGCGACTATGATGAGTGGGCATCGTTGGGAAGCCCGGACTGGAGTTGGGAGCGCTGCTTGCCCTACTTCAGACGCCTTGAGCACAATGATTTGGGCGCCTCGTCAACGCGTGGAGAGGGTGGGCCAATGTGGGCAACCACCGTACCAGGCCCGAACAAGCTGGTTGACGCTTTTATCTCGGCATCGCAAGCCTGCGGTGTTCCGCGGGTTGCCGACTTCAATGATGGTAAGCAAGAAGGAGTTGGCTATTTCCAGTTGTCCACTAAAAATGGCTTCAGGTGCTCGACTGCCAGTGGCTACCTGAAGCCCGCGCGAGGGCGCCCAAATCTCACCGTCGAAACCGATGCCCAAGTGACACGAGTGCTCATGCATGGCAAGCGCGCAATCGGTGTGCTGTTTCAGCAGAATGGAAAGTGTCAGGAGCTTCAGGCGCGTAAGGAAGTGTTACTTTGCGCGGGTGCCATTCAGACACCTCAGTTGCTGCAATTGTCAGGTATTGGAGCCACTGAATTGCTGACGCGGTATCAGGTCCCTGTGGTTCACCACCTTCCAGGCGTTGGGGAAAATCTGCAAGATCATCTGCAGGTACGTCTGATGTACGAGGTCAGCGAGCCCATCACCACTAACGATACCCTCAAGTCACTCAGCGGCCAGGCAAAAATGGGCCTGCAATGGTTGTTGAACCGTAGTGGTCCCTTGGCAGTAGGTATCAATATGGGGGGGATGTTCTGTCGGTCACTGCCAGACGAGAACCCCACGCCCGATACCCAGTTTCACTTCGCTACGCTGTCTGCCGATCACGCAGCTGGCAAGGTTCATCCGTTTTCCGGCTGCACATATTCGGTGTGTCAACTGCGCCCGGAAGCGCGTGGGTATGTGCGCATCAAATCCAGCGATCCGTTCGATGCCCCAGCCATCCAGGCTAACTATTTGTCGACAGAAACAGACAAACGCACAACGGTCGCCGCGGTGAAATTCGCCCGAAAGGTCGCCGCCTCAGCGCCAATGAATTCACTGATGAAACGGGAGTTCAAACCAGGCCCAGAAGTGCGTACGGATGATGAAATCCTAGAGTTTTGCCGTAACCACGCCTCAACAATTTTCCACCCGGCGGGCACTGCAAAGATGGGGCCTGAGGATGATCCTCTGGCGGTGGTGGATCAACGTTTACGCGTGCACGGTTTGCAAGGGATTCGGGTAGTTGATTGCTCGATCATGCCGACCCTGGTATCAGGAAATACCAATATTCCGACGGTGATGATTGCCGAAAAAGCGGCGGATTATATATTGCAGGACGCCCTTACAACGGCGTGAAGCGTGAGCTGAGCAACCCTAACAAATACAAAAAAAGGTGGGCAGCGTCATGAATATTGATCAAAAGTCCGTTAACAAAGTTGCGCTGGCGAGTGTAATTGGTGCAACGATTGAATGGTATGACTTCTTCCTGTATGGGGTAGTCGCCGGACTGGTGCTGAACAAGTTGTATTTTCCCGGTGATGACCCGGCCATGGCGACCTTGATGGCCTACGCGACTTTTGCCGTTGGCTTCATCTCTCGTCCACTGGGCGGCATCATCTTCGGCCACTTCGGTGACAAAATTGGCCGCAAGAAGATGTTGGTAGTGACACTCATGATCATGGGTATCTCTACTGTCGCCATCGGTCTGGTGCCAACGTACGCACAGATCGGCGTAGCGGCCCCGTTGCTTCTGATTTTTCTGCGGATCATTCAGGGTATCGGCCTGGGCGGTGAGTGGGGTGGGGCGATATTGATGGCCTATGAGTATGCGCCGCCGCATCGCCGTGGCTTCTACGCGAGCTTGCCGCAGATTGGATTGTCACTGGGCGTGCTGCTGTCAGCGATCGTCATTGCCGCACTTAATTATTTCCTCACCGAAGAGCAGTTCATGCAGTGGGGCTGGCGCAGTGCGTTCGTGCTGTCGTTCGTGATGATTCTGTTCGGGCTTTGGGTGCGCCTGAGTGTCATGGAGACACCCGCGTTCGCCCAGATGAAAAAAGAGCACGGCGAGGCGAAGGTGCCGTTCCTGGACATGATCAAACGCTTCCCCGGCAATGTGTTGCTTGGGTTGGGCGCCCGTCATGTGGATGGTGTGGTCTTCAATATCTTTGCGGTGTTTTCGATCAGTTACCTCACCGACAAGATCCATCTCAGCCGGGCGGATGCGTTGATCGGCGTCATGATCGCCTCGGCAGTGCTGACGGTCTTCATACCGGTTTTTGGATGGGCGTCCGACAAGGTGAACCGGTTTAGATTCTATGCGCTTGCTTCGATCATCACCGCGTTGAGCTGCTACCCAGCCTTCTGGGTGATGAACCAATCGGAGGGCAACCTCTGGATGATCTGGCTGGCTGTATCGATACCGTTCGGGGTGATCTACGCCTCGGTCTATGGCCCTATCTCCGGTTTCCTGTGCGAATTGTTCGATGCGCGTGTGAGGTACACCGGTATCTCCTTCGTCTACCAGCTCTCAAGCGTATTCGCTGGAGGTTTGACCCCCATCATTGCGACCTTGCTGCTGACGGCAAATGGTGGAAGTCCCTGGATGATTTGCGCCTACGTTCTGGGTTGTGGGGTGCTCTCCTCGATCTGTTCGCTGATCATCGCTCGGCGGTTTCGTCTAGCCAAGGCCACGAGTTCCCCTGCTCAAGCAGACGCGCAGGCAGCACCGGCTGCAAATGCCCCGGCAACCTCTAACTACGTGTCTTGAACCTATTTCTAATTGTTGGGAGTCGACAATGATCGATCATGCTCGCCATTCGGTTTCGGCAAGTGCCGTGATTCGAGAACTACAGGCTTGTTCAATCACGCACGTCGTCACGGTGCCGGACATGCTGCAAATCGCTACCCACCAGGCCTTGGACAACCCGGTACATGGCATTCGGCAAATAAATTGTGCCACCGAGGACCAGGCCATCGAAGTCTCTGCCGGGCTCTGGGCCGGTGGCGCTGACAACGCCATCATTGTGCAAAACCAAGGACTTTATGCGGGGCTCAACAGCCTTCGCGCCCTGGGTCTCGATTCCAGGATACCGATGATGTTCCTGGTTGGGCAGTTCGGACGTGAGTGGAGCAATCTGGGCCAGGAACCGTCGCTGTCCAAACGGCGGATGGTGTACATGCTGGAGCCTCTGCTTGAGTTGCTCGGCATACCGTTCTGGCGCCTGGACAGCCCGGAGGATGCGGCATTGATACGCACCGCCTGGGCAGCGAGCAAAGAGCGACGGGGCCCTGTAGTGCTCATTATCGGCCATTTCGTTGGCTTCAACTGAGGAGTGTTGCCATGTTAACGCTTAGTCAAGCCTGCCAAACCATTCAGACCCATCGGGCTGATCACGTCGTCGTGACGACCATGGGGGCGATGAACGCTACCGATAAATTGTCCCCGCCAGCACTGACAGTAGCCTGTGTGCCCCTCATGGGGGGGGCGGCCTCAATCGGCCTGGGCCTCGCACTGGCCAGGCCGGAGCGTAAGGTGATAGTGCTCGATGGCGATGCAAGCCTGTTGATGGAGTTGGGCGGGCTGGTCAGCGTCGCCCAGGCAGCGCCAGAAAACTTCGTCCATGTGGTGATGAACAACAGCGTGCAGTTTGCCGGGCTCGGCAATTTGCAAACGCCCGGTCACCACAGTGTCGACTACCCTGGGATGGCCAAGGCCGCAGGCTACAAAGCTGTCTACAGCTTCGAAGATCCGCAGGCTTTCGAGAATGCCATCGAAGACGTTTTGAGCGGGTTGTCCCCCGCGTTCGTCGAGTTGCGCGTCAGCCGCGACGACGCAACATTGGGTGATGACTTGCCCGCCGTTGAAATGACCGATATGCGCTTCACCCGGATGGGGGACGAGTTGCGCACGATTCGCCAGACATTGCTCGGGGCGTTGTAAGTACGTGCGATAAATATCCACCTTGGGAGAACATGAATGTATGTAGATACGCTGTTGCACATTGACGGCCTATGGCGCGAGGCAGAGGAGGGTGCGACATTACCTGTTCACAACCCCGCCAATGGCGAGCTGATCGGCACTGTTGCCAAGGCCGGATCAGCGGACCTGGACGCGGCGCTTGCGGCCGCCGAGCGAGGCTTCGAGGTGTGGCGTAACACCTCGGCTTTCGAACGCTACCGAATTCTGCGCAAGGCAGCCGAGCTGATGCGTGAGCGTGGCGAGAACATTGCCCGGCTAATGACGATGGAACAGGGTAAACCACTTGCGGAAGCGCGAATCGAGGTGGGCGCGGCGGCCGACATCATCGACTGGTTTGCTGAAGAGGCACGACGTTCTTACGGTCGTATCGTTCCCTCCCGTGCCACGGGTGTAGAACAACGAGTTATCAAAGAACCAGTGGGGCCTGTGGCGGCATTCACACCCTGGAACTTCCCGCTTAATCAGTCCGTGCGCAAACTTGCGGGGGCGCTGGCTGCTGGGTGTTCGATCATCCTGAAGGCGCCTGAAGAGACACCGGCGTCACCCGCCCAATTGATTCGCGCTTTCGTGGACGCGGGTATACCGAGTGGTGTCGTTGGTCTGGTGTACGGTGATCCTCACCAAATATCGAGCTACCTCATCGCTCACCCGGTCATCCGCAAGATTACCTTTACCGGTTCGACGCCGGTGGGCAAACAGCTGGCGGCCTTGGCGGGGCAGCACATGAAGCGGGTCACCATGGAGTTGGGTGGGCATGCACCGGCAATTATTTTCGCTGATGCCGACCTTGATCAGGCTGCGAGCATGCTGGCTGCGGCGAAATTCCGAAACGCCGGCCAAGTGTGCGTTGCACCGACCCGATTTCTGGTAGAACGAAGTGTGTACGCAGCTTTCACCGAAAGACTGGTCGCTCACGCGCAGGCTATCAAAGTAGGTAATGGTCTTGACGCTGGAACCACCATGGGGCCATTGGCTAACAGCCGTCGCGTCCACGCCCTGAAAACGCTGGTAGAAGATGCGCAGGCATTGGGGGCAGGGGTACACGGCAGTGCCGAGCCGCTGGCAGGGGCGGGGAATTACTTCAGCCCCACCGTAATTGTCGATGTGACACCTGCCATGAGAGCCATGAATGAAGAGCCCTTTGGCCCGCTGGCCTTGCTGATGCCGTTCGATACTATTGATCAAGCGCTCGATGAAGCCAATCGGCTGCCCTATGGTTTGGCCTCGTTCGCCTTTACCCGCGATATCGGCAACGTCCAGGCATTGAGCGATGGCATCAAGGCGGGCATGCTCGCCATCAACCACGTCGCACTCGGCTTGCCTGAAATTCCGTTTGGCGGAGTGGGGGATTCGGGGTATGGCTCCGAGGGAGGGACGGAGGCCATAGAGGCGTATCTGAATACCAAGCTGGTGACTCAGAGAGCATGAGTTGAAAGGGCATCGCTGCCCAGGGGCCTTCATTCACTGCTATCGATTCCCCGTGCGGTTCGGTAGCGTGGCCCGCTTCATCTGGCGCCCTTTCAACGGCTTGAAGGTTAAGTTTTTCTTAACGGCTATCAAGAATAAATGGATGGCATCGAACTGCTGCCGCTGGCAGTATTTTGGGGCGTACTGAACATTAATTCATCGATTGTGGAGAAGGGTTGCCCATGCCGCTGGTTATCATTAAAGGTATTGAAGGCGTTTTCACTGACGCGCAAAAAGCCGAAGCGATTGCAAAGGTCACCGATGCCATGGTGTCCATCGAAGGTGAAAACATGCGCGACATAACCTGGGTGGTTTTTGAAGAGGTGAAAAGCGGCAGCTGGGGTATCGGTGGCAAAGCGCTGACGGCTGAAGATGTATTGAAAGTACAAGCGGGTCAGTAAGCCCCGTCCGACTGGCCGGGCTGTCGCCTGGCACGCGTCAGATAAGACGAGCTGGTCTCCAGCGCCTTGGATTTCAGCCAGTTCGTCATGACTCTGATCTTGTTTACGTTTTCAAATCCCGCGCGATGAACAATGTAGTAGCCGAGTTTCAGTTTATTCAAACTAAAACCAAACGGCGCCACAAGCCTTCCACTTTGCACGTCACCTTCCACCAACATGCTTCTCGCCAGCGCCAACCCGTGGCCTTCAGCACACGCCTGCAGCACGGCCGCTGAGTTGTTGATTTTGAGAGGGGCCTGGGAGTTTAGCAGGACCAGGTTTTTTTCCCCTAACCAGCGTTCCCAGCATGGAAAGTCGGAATGCCCGTCCAGGGAGAGGTCATGGATGAGTGTAGCACCGTGTAAGGGGCTGGCATTGAGGTCCAGCGTCGTCAGGTAGTGGGGCGAGCAGACCGGAAAGGTGTACTCGTCCATCAAGGGAACGCAGCTCAAGTTGTCCCAGGCGCCGGTACCGTACCGAATCCCCAGGTCGATATTGTTACTGATGTAATCGTCCTTCATCGAATTGGTATGGATAACGACTTCGATGTCCGGGTGCTGAGTTCGAAAATCCCCCAGTTTAGGTATCAACCATTTCAAAGCGAAAGCAGGACTTGCTGCGATCGACAGTTGAGCCTCATCGGTCATGCGCCTCAGGCAACCGAGCCCGCTTTGGATGAGTCTGAAGCCGGCGCTGATGTCCGGATAGGCCATCTGGCCGGCAGGAGTGAGGGTGACTTTGCCTGAGCCGCCTTTGGCCCGGTTGAACAGTGGGGCGCCAATCAAGTGCTCGATTCGCTTGACCAGTTGGCTGACCGCAGCAGGGGTGACGTCCAGCTCGGCTGCCGCCACGCTAAAGCTCTGATGCCGGGCAGTCGCCTCGAACGCACGCAGCGCATTCAGATGACTTAACTTAACGCCCCTGGGTTTGTGCAGGCTCACGTGGCTGCTCCTTATCCGCTATCGGTTGGGTGTTGTTCTGCCCGGCTCGTGGTGTTGGGCCTGCTACTGCCCGGGCCCCATCCTGGAGCCCAAGCAGGTGCTGATGCTAACACCGCGCAGACCTTCAACCCGCTCAGGGTTTCATGACGTCACCTTCATAGAGCATCCGGTAGTGCTGCTGGCCACCGCCAATGAAGTGGTCGAAGCCGTTCTGCAAAAACGCCGAAACCAGGTTTGCCGCTACCAGCAAAACGAACAGCCCCATTACCAGGTGGGCCAGGCCAGAGCGAGACGGCCGTGTTGTCGGCGCGTCGTTTCCGGCGGCACGGCGTGCATACAGCACAGCCATGAACAAGCAGAACATGATCGCCGCGGTAAACAAAATGAAGGTCCAGGCATACATATGCAGACCGAAGATCGCCGATCCAATTGGCGTGGACCCGGGCAGTACCTTGACGAACATGAACAGCAGGCTCAGCAGGCTGCCAATCAATGCGCCGAAGCCGCTGAGCAAGTAGTTCCAAGGATTGATGCCGAATACCTGGTTTAGCAACAGGCCTGAGCCGAGCAGCATGAAACACACCCGGATGAGGTTGCAGAATGCGCACGGCAATTCGCCGAGTACCAGTTGGTAGAAGAATGCCTCCAGCAGCAGGAAGCAGATGCCAGCGATCACCGCCAGCTCGAGCTGACGCAAACGGTTTTCAGTGAGTTGCAGGCTCATTTACCACGCCCCCAGTTGCTTGAGGTGCGGCATGTGGTTAGCGCCATGCCAAGTTGTCCAGACTACCACCAGCACGGCGCAGGCACACCACAGCACACGGGCAAGGGCTAAGTTTCTGAACGACGCAAGCGTCGCTGCAAAGGCGAACAGGACTGGAATGAAGCCTATATACATGGTGCAATTTCCTTACAGGTTTTATGAATACTCTGTGGGCGTGATGGGCAGTAGCCCGGCTTGCCGGCCATGGTTCGCAACGCGGGTCGAAATTGATTGACTGATTGGCGTCAAGCAATCAGCTCGCTCTTTCAATGCCAAGCGAAGGGTGAACGTCAGAAGATGTTCAGGGGGTATTCGACAAGGACGCGAACTTCGTTCCCGCCGATGCTGTAGTCCGATGATTTTTCAGACACCCTGCGTATTGAGCTCCTGGCACGGAAGCTTAGATCCTTGGCCGGCCCGCTTTGGACAACGTATTTGATCTGGTTGAATATCTCCCGTTCAGTGCCGCCGGTGCTCTGGCGAGTGGTAATATCGGTACCTCGCACGTAGGCAAGGTTGTAGGTAAGCCCTGGGATACCCACACTGGCGAAGTTGAAGCCGTAGCCCAGTTGCCAGCTACGTTCGTCCGCAGCGTTGAAATCGGACCAGTATGAGTTTGCAAGCCACACTGTGTTTCCGCCGTCACCCCTGCCACCTGCATTTTGATAACCGCCGTAGGGGTAGCCAAGCAGGCTGTCACCTGAACTGCGCTGGTGAGCAAGGATTACGCTATGAGGACCGTGGCTATAGGTTGCTGCCAGGCTCCAGATTGTATTGTCGTCACCCTCGGTATGCAGTCGGTTCACGACAGCGCTGTCGAGCTTCGTCTTGTAGCCGTTGAAATCCAGTTTCAAGGACGAAATCTTATCGAACGGCATGACGTAGTTTACGTTCAAGTACTGTTTCTTCAGCTGATCCTCGACGTCAGAGAAAAAGAGAGACGTTCCCAGTTTCTCGTTGAATCGGTATGAGCCACCCACCACGTTGACGGATTTCAAGCCGCTGTCCCGGCTCGCTTCGCTTTTTCGTGACTCTGCGTGAAAGCGCGCAAGACTGAGTTCCAATCCAGAAATCTCCTTCGAAACCAGTGAGGTCCCGGTGTAGGTTTCAGGTAGAAGCCTGGAGCTGGAATAGCTGAGCACGGGATAGTTAGGCATCTGATCGCCATAGGTGATCATCGTATTGGAGAGCCTCATCTTCACGGCCGCACCCGCTTTGGAAATATCACTGGCGGCCTTACTACTATCGCCTTGTTTGAAGAAGTCGATACCGCCCGCTCCGCTGCGGCCGCGGCCGCCATCCAAACGCACAGCCACCATGGCGTGGGCGTCGACGCCGAGGCCTATCAACCCAGGCGTGAAGCCTGAACTGTACTTTCCGATTGCTGCCTGACCCCATTCGGCGCGATCGCTGACGCCGTTTTTGAAGTCTCTACTCATGTAGGCGTTGCGAAGCAATAAACTTAATTTGCTGTCATTTACAAAGTCGCTTGCGTGAGCATCTCTGATCGCCAGGGGGCTTCCCGCCAGGATAACGCACCCAGCTAGCGTTGCGACACGATGGATCAACATATTATTTTCCTTATTATTGCTGACAGATTTTACTGAGCGGCACCCCGGTGGGTGAATGCCGCGCTTTGCATGTTGAACTCAATAAATGACTGGGCTCATTGCGTACCGCCATGTATTTGCCAGGCGGCATAAAACTCAGCGGGCGAGGGTGAGATTCAAGGGCTTACGGCACCCGGCCGTCCGGATATTACGGGCCCACTTTTTTGTGCGACAATCGGGATTCGTTGATGCACCGCAGGTTACGGTTGATGAAAAATTTTGCCTCGCTCACGCAAATTACCATTTTCTCTAAAATCGCAGAGGTCGGTAGCCTTTCGGCGGCTGCGCGTGAACTCCATTTGACGCCATCCGCTGTCAGCAAAAGTCTCGCACAACTGGAAGAGCGGCTAGGTGTGTTGCTTATCAAGCGCTCTACTCGAAGTTTGATTTTGACCGAACATGGCAGAATCATCCTCGAACGTGCCAATGCCATCATCACCGACGTGGAAAACACGCTGGACGTCGCACGGCAATTTGGCAAGCCTGAAGGTAATCTGCGCATTACCAGTTCCATCGCCTTCGGCTGCAAGCAAGCGTCCAGGGTCATCAGTAAGTACCTCAGTGTTTATCCGAAAGTCGATGCCAACCTTTCGCTGGACGATCGGCGGGTCAATCTCGCTGAAGAAAACTATGATGTGGCGTTGCGGATCACCTCTGAAGTCAATAGTTCATATGCCGCACGTAAACTGGCTGAAGTTCGTTGGGTCTACTGCGCCTCACCGCTCTACCTCAGTGAACATGCACCTATCCGGCACCCCGGTGACATCGCCACCCATGCGTGCCTGGTGTACCCGAGCATGACCAAGGAAGGCGCATGGTCGTTTCAACAAGCTGAACAGACGGTGGTAGTCAAAGTTAAAGCCAGGCTGGCTTCCAACTCCAGCCTGGCACTGCTTGAAGCTGCACTAGCAGGGCAAGGTGTAGCCTGTCTCCCTACTTACCTGGTGGGGGAGTATATTGTTTCAAAACAGTTGCAAATCGTGATGCCAGATTACGCGTCTGGCATTAATCACACGTTGTACGCGATGTACTACCGTTCTAAATATGCCAACCCTTTGGTGCGAAGTTTTATCGACTTTTTGGTTAGCGAATTTGGCGAGCATCCGCCGTGGGAGAAAGCCCTTGACCTGGTGCAGTCTTCGAAGAAGACCTAGGCTTGCCTAGTTATTGGGCGTGCCAAACTGATCGAATGCTTCCAGTGCGCGGCTCGAGTACACAAAGGCGGCGCCTGCATTCAGTGCAATGGCAGTACCCAGCGCTTCGGCCACCTCTTCACGGGTGGCGCCCGCTTTTTGCGCGGCGGCAGCGTGAGCAGAGAAACAGCCGTCGCAGCGCGTTGTTACAGCTACGGCAAGTGCAATCAACTCTCGAGTTTTTTCATCCAGGTGTACGCTTTGCCCTAACGATTCGTTAAGCCCGGAAAATGCTTTCGCTACAGGGGGGTTGGCCTTGCCGAAGTTGCCTGCTGTTTTACGCAGGGTGGCGAGTGTTTCGATCCAGTCATTCATGGGTAGTGCTCCTCGTGGTGTGGGTTAACTGCTAATGTCACTCAAAAATTTTCATGATGGGTACCAGTATCAACGCGATACCAAACAGCAGTACGTAATAGGTCTTCCAGCACCGGTATTGCTTTAATGCGGGCACCTTGAAAATCAGATATACGGGAATGAAGCAGGCGACCAGACCGAAAACAGGAACGGTAACTTGCATGAGTAGCATTGCGGGTATGCCGAACATTACCCAGGTGCCCAGCAACAGTACGGAGATCACCGAAATCATTTTGGGCAGAGATGCGTTGAAACGCTCGCCCCGGGTGATGAAGCGATCGACCACATTCGTGACAATGCCTTTCAACGCATCCTGGAAGCCAAGGTAGATACCAAAGAAGGCGGTGAAAATAGCCACCAGGTTCAACACGGTCGACAGCATCCGTACGGTGTCGCCAGGAATCACTTGCGCGGACAGGGCGAGGGCCGAAATGTTGGCCGCCAACGCGGAACTTGCCTCGGCATGGTTGATGGACAGCAGGAAAGACAAGCCGAAGAAGGACACGGCGATCAGCAGTATTACAAACGCGATGCGGCTGACGCGTAGCGCACGATAAGTGGCAATATCTGGATCTGCTTCGGCCTTGCGGAAGGCGACGTTCATCGGGTTGAGAATCTGGCCGAAGAATATCGAGAACATTGCGAAGGGAAGGGTCAGCCAGACATCCCGGACAAACGCCATCCAGTCAGGAACAACGTGCAGGCCGAGGTTTTCGATTTTCCAGAAAGGGACCATTGCAATGCCCAGGAAAATGATTATTGCAAACTTCACCCCGATCAGCGGGCCAGACACCTTGAACAAGAACCGCTCACCGCGTGACGCCAGCGCCACCATGATCGCAATGAGCAGGAAAATGAACCACGGCGCGCTGCCCACTGACTCAGTTGTGACGTGGAAGGTCTGCAAGTACGAGCCGCCATCTTTGACGATGGTAGACGAGTAAGCCAGCATGCCTTTGAGCAACATGATGAAATACACGAAACTCAGCAGAACACCCCAGTTCTTTCCTAAATATTGGGTGACGATGTGTGTGTAGTTGTCACACGCCTCGGTCTTTGAAAGTGAGCGTAAAAAAACTTCAGAGATCAAGTACACTGCCGGGTAGGAAACTATCAGGGATGCCAACGACACCCAGATTCCTTTTACGCCCATTTGCACGGGCATGAAGATGATGCCTGAACCAATTGCCATCCCTATGCACAACACCACCCACCCGAAATCGTAAGCGGTGAAAGGGACCTTCTTCGCGGGCGCTGCATCCAGGGAGATGTAGGCGTCCAGGTTATTAGTTTTCATAGTATGCTCCTGCCGATATTGTCTTTATGTGTGGCATGCGGCGGCCGCCAGCGGCCGCCGCGCTGTTCATGAGCAGTAAGGATTATGCTGTGTTGTCACCGTCTCGACTGTTGAGTGATGGCGTCCTGCCTAGGGGATGCGTCTACGGCAATTCGGTTTCAGGTTTGAATTGTTGTTGTCGCAGGGCGTTGTTTCCAGAGGTATACAGAAACGACCAAGGCTGCAGCGATGACTGGCGGTATCGCGGCTGTACAGACGGCGGTCCAGCCATGAGTCGCCAACATGTCGCCCGAAATGAATGAACCGATCGCCACAGTCGTGAACACGACGAAGTCATTGAGGGATTGCACTTTGGCTTTTTCGTCGGGCCGGTGGCAACTGAGCACGAGCGCGGAGGCACCGAGAAATCCGAAGTTCCAGCCCACTCCCAACAGGACCAGCAAAATCCAGAAGTTCATCACCGTTGGCGCCAGCAAACCCGTAGCCGCCGAGGCGATCAATAAAGCCATGCCCAGTAGCACAATACGTGCAGCACCAAACCTTGCGATGAGTGACCCAGTTATGAAACTTGGGGCATACATGGAGACGATATGCCACTGAATGCCAAGGTTGGCATCATGCTGGTGCATACCATGCATGGCCATGGCCAGCGGTGCGGATGTCATCAGGAAGTTCATGACGGTGTAGCTGACTACACCGCACAGCATCGCGACCAACAAGGGAGGGTGTTTAAGGAACTGAGCCGTGGAGCGCCCGCCGGAGCGACTGGCCGGTGGTGACTCAGTAAACCGGACCCCTATCAGCATACAGGCCGACACTGCTGCCACCGTTGCAGCGGCGAGGTACGTTGCTGCGAAGTCGAAACCTGGCCACCAGTCCATGGTCAGCGAAACCAGTTGCGGTCCAAGCACGCCAGCAAATACCCCGCCAGCCATTACCGCCGACAGCGCTTTAGGCCGCTGTTGCGCAGTGACGCATTCGGCAGCAGCGAAACGGAATGTCAGTACCACCGACGCGTAAGCCCCGCCGAACAGCATGGACACACAAAAAAGTGCAAATGAATGCTTCAAGATCGCAACAGCGGCCAACACGCCGACGATCATGCCGCAAATATTGCCGAACATGAATGATGGAATCCGGCCCCAGCGGCGCACGATGGTGCCTGTAACGAGCGTGGCCGATGCCATGCCAACAACGAAAATGGAGATAGGCAGGGTTGCCCACGTTGGGTCAGGCGACAGCTGATGGCCGATGATCGCGCCAGTGGCATACACCACAGCGGCATTCGCTCCGGCGAGCGCTTGCGCCAGTACCAGCCGCAGCACGCTACCGTTCTTCCAGACGTTAGCCATGGGTGAGGGCCTCCAATGGGCGGTCGAACATACCGATCAAGCGTTGCGCGGCTCCCTCGACCTGCGCGCGTGGGCACGCCAGGTTTATCCGAAGGAAACCTTCGCCGCCTGTGCCGAATTTAGTGCCAGCGTCAAGCCAGAGACGCGCGTTTCTAATGACGTAGTCGTGTATGTCATCCGTTTCTTGCGCGAGCTTTCTGCAATCGATCCAGGCAAGGTAGAGCGCCCCCGTTTCGATGACTTTAATAGGTAGATTGGCGCTGTTGATCATGTCGGCGAACAATTCCTGATTGCCGCGCAGGTAGGGTAACAACGCGTTCAGCCAGCCCTCGCAATCACGGTAGGCCGCCTCACAGGCGGTGATCCCCATGATATTGATCAAGTTGATGCCGCTGCGCTCGCACTGCGCGCGGAAGGCGGTTCTGAGGTGCTCATTAGGGATGAAAATGTTCGAACATTGCAGGCCCGCGATGTTGAATGTCTTGCTGGGCGCAGTGCAGATCAATGAGTTCTCGGCTGCAGTCTGGCTAACGGATGCGAAGGGGATGTGCTTCAACCCAGGCTGCCAGACCAAGTCCTGATGAACCTCGTCGGAGACCACGATCACACCGTGGCGCGCGCAGATTTCCGCCATCAACGTGAGTTCTTCGCGGGTCCAGACATTGCCCGTCGGGTTATGTGGGTGACACAGTATGAACAACTTGGTGCCGGGTTTGATCGCGGCTTCGAAGCTTACCGGGTCGAATGAATAGCGCGTGCCGTCAAATGCCAACGGCGCTTCGGCCAGGCGCCGCCCATTGATCAGCACGTCGTAATGAAAGTGCACATAGACAGGGGTTTGAATCAGTACGTAGTCACCCGGTACGGTAAATGCCTGAATGGCCATGTTGATCGCATTGACGATACCGGGCGTGTGTACCAACCAATGCGGTTCGGCGTGCCAATCAAACCGGCGACGCTGCCAATCGACAACTGTATCTGCGAAGGTGGCAGGCATCGAGCCGTAGCCGTAAATGCCAAAATCCACCAGCTTGTGCAGCGCTTGCACGATAGGTTCAGCTACACGGAAGTCCATATCGGCGACCCACATCGGCAGCGGGTCGGCGGCGTGCTGTGCGCTGGAGAGACGAGAGGCCCCAGTCGACCACTTCATGGAGTTACTGACGCGGCGGTCAGGAACATGATCAAAATCGAACATAATATAAACCTTGTCTTCTTATCGTTTTCCTCATTCTGCGAGAGACGTCGTTTCAACCAAAGCGCATTTTTGGATCGGCATTTGTGAAAAAAACTACAAGGTCACCGCGGTACCTGTGGGCCCAGAGCAGGAGAAAAGCAGGTGGTATCAGGAAGACCAGTACCCGGGCTGCTGATAGATGGACCTCAGGTACTCGATGAAGTAGCGCACCTTGGCTGAAAGAAATTTTTGTTGCGGGTACACGGCCTGTATGTCGTAGTCAGGCAATGCCCACTCGTCCAGCACCGTTATCAACTCGCCGCTGTCCAGTTCGGACTGTATTTCCCAGGTCGAGCGCCAGCCGATACCCAAGCCTTGCCGCATCCAGGCGAAAAGCAACTCCCCGTCGTTACAGGCGAGGGTCCCACTGACGCGCATGGCTACCGGCTTGCCATCCCGCTTGAACATCCAGCCGCGCTGCTGGCCGCCCTGCAGGGTAAACGCCAGGCAGTTGTGATTGGCCAAATCCTCAAGCGAGGTTGGTTTACCGTATCGTGCAAAGTACGCCGGTGTTCCGCATACCACGCGACTGTTGGAAAAGAGTTTGGTAGCGACGTAGTTTGGGTCGGTGATACCTCCAATACGGATACTCATGTCATAACCTTCGCTGACCAAGTCCACCAAGCTGTCGGTCAGATTGAACGCAAGCTTGAGGTGCGGGAACTGCTCCTGGAAGCCCAAGGCATGAGGTGCAACGTGCAGGCGGCCAAACGAAGCTGGGGCCGATACCAGCAAGTTACCCTTGACGGTGCTGCCGCAATTGCTGATGTCGGCCTCAACATCATCGAAATCGCGCAATAGCTGTCGAGCCCTTTCCAAAAGCTGCTCTCCCAGTTCAGTCAAGTGCAGCCCTCTGGTAGACCGGTGCATCAGCTTGACGCCCAACCGACGCTCAAGCGCATCCAGTCTGCGGCCAAGCATCGCCGGGGTAACGCCTTCACTCAGCGCTGCGGCAGCGAAGCTGCCTTGTTGCGCGACTTGAACGAAGCTGTGCAGCTCTGTGTATCGACCCATACCATACCTTTTGTATCGACAGAAACTATTGGTTGAGTATTCCACAGCTAAATCGCCTGATCCAGACTGACTGCCAATACAAAAAGTCCTGAGCAGTCACTGAGAGGATCCTGACATGGCCAAGATGAAAGCAATTGAAGCAGCGGTACTGGTAATGCGTCGTGAAGGTATCGACACCGCATTTGGTATTCCAGGTGCTGCAATCAACCCACTTTATGCCGCCCTCAACAAACTGGGTGGCATTGATCATGTGCTGGCACGTCATGTGGAAGGTGCATCGCACATGGCTGAGGGTTACACCCGCGCGAATGCCGGAAACATCGGTGTTTGCATCGGTACTTCGGGGCCTGCCGGTACCGACATGGTGACCGGGCTGTACAGCGCGAGTGCCGATTCGATTCCGATTTTGTGCATCACCGGCCAGGCCCCGCGCGCTCGACTGCACAAAGAAGATTTTCAGGCTGTCGACATCACCAGCATCGTCAAGCCAGTGACCAAGTGGGCTGCGACCATACTGGAGCCTGGACAGGTACCTTACGCGTTTCAGAAAGCATTCTATGAAATGCGCTCAGGCAGGCCTGGTCCTGTTCTGATTGACCTGCCTTTCGATGTTCAAATGGCTGAAATCGAGTTCGACATCGATACCTACGAACCGTTGGCGCCTTCGAAACCTAGCGCCAGCCGCACTCAGGTTGAAAAAGCCCTGCAGATGCTTGATGAGGCGGAGCGGCCGCTGCTTGTGGCGGGCGGCGGTGTCATCAACGCTGATGCCAGCGACAAGCTCGTGGCGTTGGCCGAGTTACTGGGTATTCCGGTCATTCCAACATTGATGGGTTGGGGCACCATTCCTGACGATCACCCGCAAATGGTCGGCATGGTAGGTCTGCAGACTTCGCACCGTTACGGAAACGCAACGCTGCTCAAATCCGACATGGTGCTGGGTATCGGTAACCGCTGGGCAAACCGGCATACTGGTTCGGTCGATGTCTATACCGAAGGACGTCGATTCATTCACGTTGACATCGAGCCAACTCAGATTGGCCGTGTGTTTACGCCAGAGCTGGGTATCGTCTCCGATGCCGGCGCCGCCTTGGACCTGTTTATTGAGGTGGCGACCGAATGGCAGCGCGAGGGTCGTCTCAAGGATCGTAGCGCTTGGCTCAGTGACTGCCAGGACCGCAAAGGTAGCCTGCAGCGCAAGACCAACTTCGATAACGTCCCCGTCAAGCCCCAGCGCGTTTATCAAGAGATGAACGCCTTTTTCGGCAAAGACACTTGCTATGTCAGCACCATTGGCCTGTCGCAGATTGCGGGTGGACAGTTCCTGCATGTGTATAAGCCACGGCACTGGATCAACTGTGGCCAAGCAGGCCCGTTGGGTTGGACGATTCCTGCTGCGTTGGGTGTGGTGAAAGCCGACCGCGACCGCACAGTAGTGGCGCTCTCTGGTGACTATGACTTCCAGTTCATGATCGAAGAGTTGGCCGTAGGGGCGCAATTCAAACTGCCTTACATCCACGTTGTGGTGAACAACTCCTATCTGGGGTTGATTCGTCAGGCGCAACGCGGCTTTGAAATCGACTATTGCGTGCAGTTGTCCTTTGAGAATGTGAACGCGCCTGAGCTTGATGGGTATGGCGTCGATCATGTTGCCGTTGCTGAAGGGCTTGGCTGCAAGGCAATCCGTGTATTCGATGCCAACGAACTGCCGTACGCGTTCGCCCAAGCTCGGGCGCTGATGAAGGAGTATCAGGTTCCAGTGGTCGTGGAAGTCATTCTGGAGCGTGTGACCAACATTGCGATGGGCACTGAAATCAATGCCATCCATGAGTTTGAAGACCTCGCATTGTCGGGTGCTGATGCACCGACGTCCATCGTCCTGCTGGATTGAATAGCGCTGCCATCAACGTAATTATTCAAGGAGGCCTCATGCCGCGTTTTGCTGCCAATTTATCGATGCTGTTCACCGAGGTCGATTTTCTCGATCGATTCTCCCTCGCCAGTGAGGCCGGCTTCAAGGGTGTGGAATATTTGTTCCCCTACGAGCATTCGGCACAGACCCTGCGGTCACTGTTGGTGGAAAACGACCTGGAGCAAGTGCTGTTCAATCTACCGGCTGGCGACTGGGCAAAAGGGGAGCGCGGGATCGCGTGTCACCCCGATCGGGTCGATGAGTTTCGTGATGGGGTGAGGCAGGCGATCGCCTACGCCAAGGTCTTGGGTAACACCCAAATCAATTGCCTGGCTGGTATCACCCCGCCAGGGTTCGATCCGAAGATGATCGAACGGACCATGATCAACAACCTGGAATTCGCCGCTGAAGAATTGGAGGCGGTAGGTATCAAGTTGGTCATGGAGATGATCAACGTCAGAGATATTCCAGGTTTTTACCTCAATAGCACTGCGCAGGCATTGGCGCTGCGTCAGAAGGTGGATTCCTGCAATCTTTATCTGCAGTACGACATTTATCACATGCAGATCATGGAGGGTGATTTGGCTCGCACACTCGAGGATCACCTGTCGGTGATCAACCACGTGCAGCTGGCGGATAACCCCGGACGTCATGAGCCCGGAACGGGCGAAATCAACTACCCCTTCCTGTTCGCGCATCTGGAGCGGATCGGTTATCGCGGTTGGGTCGGGTGCGAGTACAAGCCCAAGACAACGACGTTTGAAGGCCTCGGATGGCTGGATACGTTTTCGAATAATTAAAAAGCGAGGTGTTTGACATGGCCAAAATCGGATTTATCGGAACCGGCATCATGGGTAAACCCATGGCGCAGAACCTCATCAAGGCAGGTCACACGCTGTATTTTTCGGAACACTTCGACAAGGCACCTGCAGACCTGTTGGGTGCCAATGGCATCGGCTTGGCCACCCCCCGGGAAGTGGCTCAAGAATCCGAGTTCATCATCATCATGGTGCCAGATACCCCGCAGGTAGAAGATGTGCTGTTCCGTGAGGATGGTGTGGCCCAAGGCGTAGGGCCTAACAAGGTGGTGATCGACATGAGCTCGATCTCGCCAACCGCTACCAAGGTATTCGCCGAGAAGATCAAGGCCACCGGCGCAACTTACCTAGATGCCCCGGTGTCCGGCGGTGAAGTCGGTGCCAAGGCAGCGACCCTGAGCATCATGGTCGGTGGTTGCTCAAAGGCGTTCGAGCGCGCCAAGCCGCTGTTCGAAGTCATGGGCAAGAACATCACCCTGGTCGGTGGCAGCGGGGACGGCCAGACCGCCAAGGTCGCCAACCAGATTATCGTTGCCCTGAACATTCAGGCCGTCAGCGAAGCGCTGCTGTTCGCCGCCAAAAACGGCGCAGACCCGGCCAAGGTGCGTGAAGCGCTGATGGGTGGTTTCGCTTCTTCGAAAATCCTCGAAGTGCACGCTGAGCGCATGATCAAGGGCACTTTCGATCCAGGATTCCGCATCAGCCTGCACCAGAAGGACCTCAACCTGGCCCTGCAAGGTGCCAAGGAATTGGGCATCAACCTGCCTAACACCTCCAACGCGCAGCAAGTGTTCAACACATGTGCTGCATTGGGTGGCAGTAATTGGGACCACTCGGCGCTGATCAAAGGCCTGGAACACATGGCCAACTTCTCGATCCGCGGCGAGAAATAAGCTTCAAGCGGCAAGCTCTAAGCTGCAATCCGTAAGCTAAAGCAAATCTGTTTTAGTTTGCCGCTTGCAGTTGAACGCTTGCAGTCAAGAAGGGCGCCCTTGGTTCGGCCTGCACGGAGGCAGTTCCAAGGGCGTTTTTGATTCTGCAGAACAACAATAAATGGGAGCCTGCCATGTCGGTCGATCCGCAACAACTTCTCCGCGAGCTGTTCGACACAGCCATCGCTGCCGCCCACCCGAGTCAAGCGCTCGAAGCCTACCTGCCCGCCGACCGCAGCGGCCGGGTCATTGTCATCGGCGCCGGCAAAGCCGCAGCCGCCATGGCCGAAGTGGTCGAAAAGAGCTGGCAGGGCGAAGTCTCCGGGCTGGTCGTGACCCGCTACGGTCATGGCGCCAACTGTCAGAAGATCGAGGTGGTCGAAGCCGCTCACCCGGTCCCCGATGCTGCCGGCCTGGCCGTGGCCAAGCGCGTGCTGGAGCTGGTCAGCAACCTCAACGAAGAAGACCGCGTCATCTTCCTGCTGTCTGGCGGCGGGTCCGCCCTGCTGGCACTGCCGGCCGAAGGTCTGACCCTGGCCGACAAACAGCAGATCAACAAGGCGCTGCTGAAATCCGGCGCTACCATTGGCGAGATGAACTGCGTGCGCAAGCATCTCTCAGCGATCAAGGGCGGCCGCCTGGCCAAGGCCTGCTGGCCGGCCACGGTCTACACCTATGCCATTTCCGACGTGCCGGGCGACCTCGCCACAGTGATCGCCTCCGGCCCTACTGTTGCTGACCCCAGCACCTCGGCTGATGCCTTGGCAATCCTTAAACGCTACGATATCGATGCACCCAGGGCTGTGATCAACTGGCTCAACAACCCCGCCTCGGAAACCGTCAAAGCCGATGACCCGGCACTGGCCCGTAGCCACTTCCAGTTGATCGCCAGGCCCCAGCAGTCGCTCGAGGCTGCGGCGGTCAAAGCCCGTCAGGCTGGCTTCAGTCCGCTGATCCTGGGGGATCTGGAGGGCGAATCCAGCGAAGTGGCCAAAGTTCACGCCGGTATTGCGCGACAGATCGTCCAGCATGGGCAGCCATTGAGCGCGCCTTGCGTGATTCTCTCGGGCGGTGAAACCACCGTCACCGTGCGCGGCGACGGCCGCGGGGGGCGCAACGCCGAGTTCCTGTTAAGTCTTACCGAAAGCCTCAAGGGCCTGTCGGGTGTATACGCCCTGGCTGGTGACACTGACGGAATTGATGGTTCAGAAGACAACGCCGGCGCCGTCATGACGCCCACTAGCTACGCCCGCGCCGAAGCCCTGGGCCTGTCAGCCAGCGACGAACTGGATAACAACAACGGCTACGGCTACTTCGCTGCACTCGATGCGCTGATCGTCACCGAGCCGACCCGCACCAACGTCAACGACTTCCGCGCCATCCTGCCACGCCCTGCGCTACCAGTGGATCCGCGAAGTCGAGCAGCAGTTGAACTACCCGCTGGGCATCCTCATGGACCTGCAGGGGCCCAAGCTGCGCGTCGGTCGCTTTGCCGAAGGCAAGGTGCAGCTGCAACGCGGCCAGGCCTTGCGCCTGGACCTGGACAAGACCCCGGGCGACAGCCAGCGGGTCAACCTACCGCACCCGGAAATCATCGCCGCCCTTGAGCCCGGCATGCACCTGCTGCTGGACGACGGCAAGCTGCGCCTGCGCGTTACTGCCAAGCACAGCGACGCCATCGACACCGAAGTGCTGAACGGTGGCGAGCTGTCCGACCGCAAGGGTGTCAACGTGCCGCAAGCGGTACTCGACCTGTCCCCGCTCACGGAGAAAGACCGCCGCGACCTGACCTTCGGCCTGGACCTGGGCGTGGACTGGGTGGCGCTGTCGTTCGTACAGCGACCGGAAGACATCGTTGAAGCCCGCCAACTGATCGGCGACCGCGCTTACCTGATGGCCAAGATCGAAAAGCCGTCGGCAGTCGAACAACTGCCAGCCATCGCCGAACTGGCAGACGCGATCATGGTCGCCCGTGGCGACCTGGGCGTGGAAGTACCGGCCGAAAGCGTGCCGCAGATACAGAAGCGCATCATCGGCACCTGCCGCCAGTTGGGCAAACCGGTGGTGGTGGCCACGCAGATGCTCGAATCGATGCGCTTTTCGCCAGCACCGACCCGTGCCGAAGTTACCGACGTGGCCAATGCCGTGGCCGAAGGTGCCGACGCGGTGATGCTGTCGGCCGAGACTGCCTCGGGTGACTACCCGCTGGAAGCCGTGCAGATGATGAGCAAGATCATCCGCCAGGTGGAGAATGGCCCGGACTACCAGGCTCAGCTTGATGTGGGTCGGCCAACGGCCGATGCCACCGTGTCGGACGCGATCAGTTGCGCTATACGCCGCATCAGCAGCATTCTGCCAGTGGGGGTGCTGGTCAATTACAGCGAGTCGGGGGCCTCCACCCTGCGTGCTGCACGCGAACGCCCAAGGGCGCCGATCCTCAACCTGACGCCGAATCTCACCACCGCTCGGCGCCTGAGCGTGGCCTGGGGTGTTCACTCGGTGGTTAACGACCGCCTGCATCAAGTGGATGAAATCTGTACGACCGCACAGGAGATTGCCCAGGCGCAAGGGATGGCCAGTCGTGGCGATACCCTGCTGATTACAGCCGGTGTGCCATTTGGCACGCCCGGCACCACCAACACCTTACGCATTCATGTCGTTGACTAGCGGGGGAGGGCAGTGCCTTACCATCCGTTCAGGCGCATGGTTGCACGGACGAGGCGCTGCTCTTCCTGTTCGATCTCTTGCAGGTTGTCGCGCACGCTGTTGATGTGTTCGCGCGCGGCACGTTGGGCTTGCTCTGGAGTTTGTTCGATAACTGCGTGATACAGCTTGGTGTGCTGCCGATCAATCTGACGCTTCTGCGCAGGCCGGAAGTATAAGTTGTTGACCGATGCGAACACGGTGCTGAGCATCAGTTCGCTCAGAGACTCCAGGGTGTGCACCAGCACGGGGTTATGTGAGGCTTCACTGATGGCCCGATGAAAGTCATGGTCGAGCCTTGCATGCTCCCTGGGATCGTGGGCCTCCGGGTTTTCATGGGCTGCCAGCATGGCTTCATAGCACTGGGTTATCAGCAACCGATCTACATCGGTGGCGCGAATCGCCGCGAGGCGCGCTGACTCTCCCTCCAGCAAAGCACGGACCTCGAGCAGATCATAAATGGTGCGGGTTTGAGAGCTGAACAGATGCATCATCGGTGTGGCCGCGGCGGCCTTGTGCAGGTCGGCAACAAAAGTACCCCGTCCGTGCTCCGTTTCCACTACTCCTCTGCCACGCAAAATCCTCAGCCCTTCACGAAGCGCCGAGCGCGAACACTGAAGCTTCTCAACCAGCCTTCGCTCTGAAGGGAGTGCCTGGCCAACCTTCAGCACCCCGTCAAGAATTAGCCGTTCTATCCGTTCTGCGACTTTGTCAGCAATTTGCCCAGTGCCGCGCTTGATTAAACCAACTTCGGTCATGGCTGCTCCAAACTGGTATGACCAGTTAATTGCGAATCTGGAATCGAAGAAAGATTACCCCTTTGCTTGCTGGTGTGCGAGGGCAATTCAAGCAGGATTTCATAAAAACTGGTCCGACCAGCTTCTTTTACAGTCGACGCTCGGCACCCGCTACGACCATGCTGTCGATGTCATCCGCGGTGATCTTCCCGGCACGCGGATCGCAAACAGGCAACAAAACAAAAGACACCTGCCTGAGAGGATTTTTATGAACATTCTTTACGATGAAAGGGTCGATGGGGTCTTGCCTCAGGTCGACAGGTCGGCATTCCTAGCCGTACTCCAGCATGAATTGCCCGATTTGGTGGTGCTGCACACCGAGGAAGACCTTCGCCCCTATGAATGTGATGGGTTGTCGGCCTATCGGATCGTGCCGATGTTGGTGGTCTTGCCTGAACGCATCGAGCAAGTCACCGCCTTCATGAAACTCTGCCACCATCATGGCGTGCCTGTGGTTGCGCGTGGCGCAGGTACGGGGCTCTCTGGAGGGGCATTGCCGCTTGAGAAGGGCGCCTTGTTGGTCATGGCGCGGTTCAACAAGATTCTGGAGGTCAACCCGGCAGGCCGATTCGCCAAGGTACAGCCAGGCGTGCGAAACCTGGCGATTTCCCAAGCTGCCGCGCCCCATGGGCTTTATTACGCACCGGATCCGTCTTCTCAAATTGCCTGTTCGATCGGCGGCAACGTTGCAGAGAACGCGGGTGGGGTGCACTGCCTGAAATATGGGCTGACCGTGCACAACCTGCTCAAGGTAGAGATCCTGACGGTCACCGGGGAACATCTGACCTTGGGTAGCGATGCACTGGATTGCCCTGGCTTTGACATGCTAGCGCTGTTCACAGGGTCTGAAGGCATGCTGGGTGTCGTCACAGAGGTGACGGTCAAATTGCTTCCCAAACCACAGGTTGCCCGAGTGTTGCTGGCGGCATTTGATTCGGTCGACGAGGCTGGCAGGGCGGTGGCCGATATCATCGCGGCCGGGATCATCCCTGGCGGCCTGGAGATGATGGACAATCTCTCCATCCGCGCTGTCGAGGATTTCATTCACGCAGGCTATCCCACCGATGCGGCGGCCATCTTGCTGTGCGAGCTGGATGGTGTCGAGGCGGATGTTCAAGAAGACTGCGAACGCGTGGCCGCAGTGCTGACTGCAGCTGGCGCGAGCTCAGTGAAGCTTGCCAAGAACGAAGAAGAACGCATCAGGTTCTGGGCCGGACGCAAGAATGCTTTCCCGGCGGTCGGGCGGATTTCTCCTGATTATTACTGCATGGATGGCACCATCCCGCGCCGCGAACTCCCAGGCGTGCTCCAGGGCATCACCGAGCTATCCGAGGAATACGGGCTGCGTGTGGCGAACGTGTTCCATGCCGGTGACGGCAACATGCATCCGCTGATTCTCTTCGATGCCAACATTCCGGGCGAACTCGAACGCGCAGAAGCCATCGGCGCGAAGATCCTCGAGCTCTGCGTGAAAGTGGGCGGCAGCATCACTGGCGAGCATGGCGTAGGCCGGGAAAAGATCAACCAGATGTGCGCCCAGTTCAATAGCGATGAGCTGATGCTCTTCCATGCGGTCAAGGCAGCGTTCGATCCGCTTGGATTACTCAATCCTGGCAAGAACATTCCCACGCTGCACCGCTGCGCCGAGTTTGGTTCGATGCACGTTCATCACGGTGCACTGCCGTTCCCCGAATTGGAGCGTTTCTGATGCGACACGATCATGACGCCAGCGCCGCGATGCTGGAGCAAGTCAATTACGCGCTGAACGAGCGTATCGCGCTTCGGATCCAGGGCGGCAACACCAAGGTTGGCATCGGACGCAAGGTAAAAGGCGAGGTGCTCGACACCCGTTCCCACCGTGGCATCGTCAGCTACGATCCCACCGAACTGGTCATAACGGCGCGTGCGGGTACACCCTTGATGGAAATCGCGGCGGCACTGGATGCGAGCGGTCAGATGTTGCCGTTCGAGCCACCGCACCTGGGCGTTGGGGCAACGCTGGGCGGTATGGTGGCCGCAGGCTTGTCCGGCCCACGCAGGCCTTGGGCGGGGTCGGTGCGTGACTACGTGTTGGGCACCCGGGTCATCACCGGACACGGCAAACACTTGCGGTTTGGCGGCGAGGTGATGAAAAACGTCGCAGGGTACGATCTCTCCCGGTTGCTTGCGGGCAGCTTTGGCTGCTTGGGGGTGCTCACTGAAGTCTCGCTCAAAGTGCTGCCCAAACCACGCAAATGCTTGAGCCTTCGTCTGGAGATGACCGAGCAGCAAGCGTTGGCGCAGCTCGCCGAATGGGGCCAGCAACCGCTGCCCATCAGTGGCGCCAGCCATGAAAACGATGTCTTGCATCTGCGACTGGAGGGCGGTGAAGGCTCGGTCGAGTCTGCGTGCCAGCGCCTCGGGGGTGAGTTACTGGACAACGACTACTGGGATACGTTGCGTGAGCATCGCTTGGCGTTCTTCGACATTCCACAACCTCTGTGGCGGTTGTCGTTGCCGATCAATACCCCGTCGCTGGATCTGCCCGGTGCGCAACTACTGGATTGGGCGGGCGCGCAGCGCTGGCTCAAATCGGATGCACCAGATGACGTGATCCGCATGGCTGCCGCGGAACGTGGCGGGCACGCTACCCGCTATGGCGTATGTGCGGCGCCTTTCGCACCCTTGCCTGCACCCCTGATGCGTTATCACGTGAGCCTGAAGAAGAAATTGGATCCTCAAGGGATTTTCAACCCCGGCCGGATGTACGCGGACTATTGAGAGGATGCCATGCAAACCAATCTGAGTGATGAAGCCAAACTGTTGCCGCGTGCCGAAGAAGCGGAGCGCATTCTGCGCTCGTGCGTGCACTGTGGATTTTGTACCGCAACTTGCCCCACTTACCAATTGCTTGGCGACGAACTTGATGGCCCCCGCGGGCGCATCTACCTGATCAAGCAGGTCCTAGAAGGGGCTGAAGTCACTGCCAAGACCCAAGAGCACCTCGATCGCTGCCTGACGTGCAGGAACTGTGAGACAACATGCCCATCCGGCGTTCAGTACCACAACCTGCTAGACATTGGGCGTGCGGTCGTCGAGTCGAAAGTGCCTCGCCCCCTGGGTGAGCGTCTGCTGCGTGAGGGCCTGCGAGCTGTTTTGCCAAGGCCAGCGGTCTTCAAGATGCTGAGCACCACCGGGCAGATGTTCCGTCCCTTGTTGCCTGGGATACTCAAAGCCAAGCTTCCTCGACAGCCCCATCCGGCAAAATCCCGCCCGATAACCAAACATGCACGGGTGGTGTTGATGCTTGAAGGCTGCGTGCAGCCCTCGCTTTCACCTAACACCAATGCTGCGGCTGCGCGTGTGCTTGACCGCGTGGGACTGTCGGTGGTCGCCGCTCCTGAAGCAGGGTGCTGCGGCGCGGTGGACTACCACCTCAACGCCCAGGAAAAAGGCCTGCAGCGGGCCCGGCGTAACATTGATGCCTGGTGGCCCGCCGTGGAGGCCGGTGCAGAGGCAATCGTCCAGACCGCCAGTGGTTGCGGCGCCTTTGTGCGCGATTACGGTCACCTTTTGGAGGGCGACCCTGACTACGCCTTCAAGGCTGAGCGTATCAGTGCCCTCGCCAAAGACCTGGTTGAAGTCCTGCGCGATGAGCAACTGGAAGATCTGCAGATAAACGGCGACCGTCGCTTGGCCTTCCACTGCCCCTGCACCTTGCAGCACGCGCAGAAACTGGGCGGGGCTGTCGAAGATGTGCTGACTCGACTTGGCTTCAGTCTGACCACAGTACCTGATGGTCACCTGTGTTGCGGTTCTGCAGGCACCTACTCGGTAACGCAACCGGAGCTGTCCCGCCAGTTGCGCGATAACAAGATGAAAGCACTCGAAAGTGGCAATCCTGAAGTGATCGTCACTGCCAACATCGGCTGTCAGATCCAGTTGGACAGTGCGGGGCGAACCCCTGTGCGCCATTGGATCGAGATCGTCGAAGAAGCTCTGGATAAGGAGAAGAAACCATGCTCAGCAAAGCAGTCCTCGCAAGTGCAGACGTTTCCCGCCTGTTAAGTGCCGCTCGCGAAGAAGCACTGGCAAAAGGCTGGAGGGTATCGATCGCTATCGTCGATGACGGTGGACACCTACTGGCGATGGAAAGGCTTGACGGCTGTGCGCCGATTGCCAGTTACATCGCCATCGAGAAAGCACGCAGCGCCGCATTGGGCCGTCGTGATACCAAAGGCTACGAAGACATGGTCAATGGCGGTCGCACTGCGTTCGTCACTGCGCCGCTGGTGACTTCACTTGAAGGTGGCAAGCCGGTCCTGGTCGATGGTCAGGTGGTTGGCGCCGTTGGTGTCTCTGGCGTGCTCGCAGAACAAGACGCGCAGGTTGCTGCTGCAGGTATCGCGGCTCTCTAGGCCGAGGTTGTTTATACGCCTCGTCCGAGGCGTCGATTAACAGGAGATAGCAAATGAACAAACGCACGCAGTGCCAGGGGCTGGCTGTAGCTGACACGTTGAAGCGCTTCGTCGAGCAGGAAGCGCTTCCGGGCACTGGGATTAGCCCCGACACGTTTTGGACGGGGCTTGAAGCATTGGTGGCTGATCTGGCTCCGCGTAACCGCCAACTACTGGGCGAGCGCGAGCGTCTGCAATCGCACCTCGACGCCTGGCACTTGGCCAATCCTGGGCCGATCGTGAACATGCCCAGCTATCAGGCATTCCTCAAGTCCATCGGTTACCTGGTCGAGCAGCCCAATGAGGTAGCGGTAAGTACCGCCAATGTCGATACTGAAATCACTGTACAGGCCGGCCCGCAACTGGTGGTGCCGGTCATCAATGCGCGTTATGCACTCAATGCCGCCAACGCACGTTGGGGTTCTTTATATGACGCCCTCTACGGCACCGATGCCATCGATTCAGCGGACGGTGCGCAGAAAGGGGAAACCTACAATCCGGTACGCGGCGCCAAGGTCATCGCGTTTGGGCGTGATTTCCTCGACCAGGCCTTCCCTTTGGTGCGCGCTGCTCATGCACAGGCGCGCGCCTACACCGTCGTTGAGGGTGACCTGGTTGTGCAGTTGTTGGATGGCACTACTGATCGCTTGTCGGAAGCTGGCAAGTTCATCGGCTTCAACGGCTCGGCGCATGCGCCTACCGCGGTATTGCTGAAAAACAACGACCTGCATGTCGAGATTCAGTTCGACCCCAACAGCGCCATTGCCAAATCTGACGCCGCCGGGGTTTCCGACTTGCTGATGGAAGCTGCGCTGACCACCATCATGGACTGCGAGGACTCTGTTGCGGCGGTAGACGCCGCCGACAAGGTAGCTGTGTACCGGAACTGGCTTGGGTTGATGAAGGGCGACCTTAGCGAGGAGCTACAGAAGGGCGGCAAGGTCATCACCCGTACGCTGAAGGCCGATCGTGTCTACCGGTCGGCAGAGGGTGAGCAGTTGGTGCTCCCGGGCCGTTCTCTGTTGTTCGTGCGCAATGTCGGTCACCTGATGACCAATCCGGCCATCCTCGATGCCCAGGGCGCCGAAATTCCGGAAGGCATTCTTGATGCAGTGATGACCAGCCTGGCCTCGCTTCACGACCTCAAGCGCCGGGGTAACTCTCGTGCCGGCAGCATGTACATCGTAAAACCCAAAATGCACGGGCCAGTTGAAGTGGCGTTCGCCAATGACCTGTTCGGGCGGGTGGAGGACCTCTTGGGCCTGCCGCGCAACTGCCTGAAAATGGGCATCATGGATGAAGAGCGACGCACCAGTACCAACCTTAAGGCGTGCATCGCGGCTGCCGCAGAGCGTGTCGTGTTTATCAATACTGGATTCCTCGACCGAACTGGTGATGAAATGCACACCGTCATGGAAGCCGGGCCGATGTTGCGTAAGGCCGACATGAAGTCGACCCCGTGGATTCAGGCGTATGAACGCAACAACGTGCTCGTCGGCTTGGCGTGCGGCCTGGCAGGTCATGCGCAAATTGGTAAAGGCATGTGGGCCATGCCCGACTTGATGGCGGATATGCTCGAACAGAAGATTGCGCATCCACGTTCCGGCGCGAATACGTCATGGGTACCTTCGCCCACGGCGGCCACGCTTCACGCGCTGCATTACCATCAAGTGAACGTGCATGCGGTTCAACAGGCGCTTCAGTCGAGCGACATCCACGTGCAGCGCGCTGCACTGCTGGAGGGGTTGCTGACTGTACCGGTCAGCGTCGACCGCGCCTGGAGCGCAACTGAGATTCAGCAAGAGCTGGACAACAACTGCCAGGGTATCCTGGGCTACGTGGTGCGTTGGGTAGAGCAGGGTATTGGCTGCTCCAAGGTGCCGGATATTCACAACGTAGGCCTCATGGAAGACCGTGCCACGCTGCGGATCTCGGCACAGCACATCGCCAACTGGCTCCATCATGGGGTAGTCAGCGAGGCGCAAGTCACCGAAACCCTCGAGCGCATGGCGGCAGTCGTAGACCAGCAAAATGCCGGTGATCCTGCCTATCGGAACATGGCGCCAGACTTCGATAACTCCTACGCGTACAAGGCGGCCAGTGATCTGGTCTTCAAGGGGCGTGAACAGCCAAGCGGCTACACCGAGCCGTTGTTGCATGAATGGCGACTGCGTTTTAAGAACGCACAATAAACGCTAGCCCTGCTGCAGCATGAAAACAAAAGCTGCATCCCGACGCTGACAGGCGACGTGATGCAGCTTTTTCGTTCTAGTTTACAGGCGGAAACGTTGCACCTGAGTCTGGAGCGTGGTGCCTAATTTTGCCAAGTCGAGGCTGGCCAGATTGGTTTGCTCGCTTGCGGTGTAGGCTTGTTCGGTCAAGCCGCGCACGCTCACCACGCTGCGGTTGATTTCATCAGCCACCGCACCTTGCTGTTCTGCCGCGGCAGCTATCTGTTGGGTCATGCTCTGAATGTGGCTGATGCTGACAGTAATGTCATTCAGCGCCAGGCCCGCGTTCCTCGCAAGCCTGACACTATCGGTGGTCAGCGTACTGCTGGTTTCCATGCGTTGGACCGCGTTCAACGTGCCTTGTTGAAGTGCGCCTACCAACAGCTCGATTTCTTCGGTGGACTGCTGTGTACGCTGGGCGAGCCCCCGCACTTCGTCTGCGACCACCGCGAACCCGCGTCCTGCTTCGCCTGCACGTGCTGCTTCGATGGCGGCGTTTAGTGCCAGCAGATTCGTCTGCTGGGCAACGGCCTTGATGACGTCCAGCATGCCAGCGATGCGGCCGCTCTCCTGGGCCAGGGTGCCGACCGCACGGCCCGTTAACTCAACCTCTTGGCTCAGCCGTTCGATTTGCGCAACGGCTTCCTGCACCACTTGTGCACCTTGAGCAGCGCCCTTGGCTGCGTCATCGACCGAACTTGCGGTTTCTACGGCGTTGCGCGCGACATCCTGAACCGATGTCGCCATTTCATGCATGGCTGTGGCAACCTGCTCGGTTTCCAGTTTCTGTTCGTTGGCGCCTGCTTGGGTTTGTTGCGTGATGGCCGACAACTCTTCCGTGGCACTGGCAATCTGCGAAGAACCGTCACTTATATGGCCTATCAACTGCCGCAAGCTTTGCGTCATGCCCTGTAGGCCGCTTTGCAACTGGCCGATCTCGTCCTTGCGACACACCTGAGGGCCCTGCACAAGTTCACCAGCGGCGATGCGCTGCACGTGTTCGAGTGCTGCGCGAATCGGAGGGACGATCTGTCGGGTAATTACCGTTGCAATCAGGGCGCCGAAAGCCAGTGCCACAAGCATGCATATCGACAGTGTCCATGCCGCAAGGCGGGTGTCTTCCTGTCGCAGTCGCATCTGCAGGTCATAGAGGACTTGGCTGGTTTGAATGAGTGCGTCCCCCTGTTTTTTAACATCGTCCAAGGTGCGATGGTTTTGCTGCAGCGCGGATTGGTGGGTGTCCAGGGAAGCCCTGTAAGCGCGCAGATAAGCCTCCAACTGATCGAGCATCGCGGGTTTGGCCGGTAACAGCGCTTCGTGCAATGCGGGCAGGGCCGCGAGGGTCTGATCCACCGCGTCAGTGGCGAGAGCCAGCTGCCTATCGGTACCCCCGAAGGCATAGTCCCGCGTTGCCAGGCGCGCGTAGACGAATTGCATCTGCAGGTTCTTGATGGCTTTGTAGCGCAATACGCTAGTTTCGTCCCTGGCCGTCTCGTCCCCCAGATAGCTGTTCAGATCGTCCAGTAGCTTGAGTGCCTTTTCCCCGTTTTCACGACGCGCGCTGCGTGATTGGCCGATCAGTTGATAGGCCTGGCCCAACGCCTCGATATCCGCTTTGTAGGCAGCCAGATATCGAGTCATCTCGTCTACCCGTTGGACGTTGCTTTCGGTTTTGAAGAAAGTCCGCAAGTTCTCCAGCTTTTGCGCTATCTGGACAAGTCGGCGTTTCAGTGCTGCCGCAGTCGCCGCATCACCTTCACTTTCCTGGTAGGCGGTGCGCTCCAGGCGCAGCGTGGAAAACTCCTGAGTCACGTCATTGACTGCTGTCATGCGTTCCATTCGGTAAGACAGGGTACTGATTGCATTCCAGCCGGCCGCAAATATAAAAATGCTAATCAGCAACAAGACGCTGAATGCCATGATCAGTTTTCTGGCGACCGTCACGTTCGCTAGCCAGTTGTACATATACGCTTGTCCTTTTAGGCCCGATTTTTCCTGAGGGGGTGAGCACTGGCTGGAATAGGCCGGCTCAGATGGCACAAAACCCGCTGACGATGAGTTCAGCGGGTTTGTCCGTTCGGTAGGGCGGCACGCTTAGCGGTGCCACTAGCTATTAGTGGAGAATCAGGCCCAGCAGGGGCAGGGTGGCGGATACTCCAACAGTCCACAGCAGCAGGTCTTTGAACGTGCGCCCACAGTTACGGGTTTCCGCCAGCACGATTCCGCCCGACAGGTGGAAGGGGCTCGCTGCGATCACCGTCACGCTACCTGCCACGAGAGCAAGTGCCAGGCTGTTCATGATCTCGGAAGGGCTACTGGCCAGTGATTTGATTGCTACCGGAATGACTAGGCCCAGCACTGCAACCGAAGAAGCCTCGAAATTAGCGACCGTTGTGCCCAGGTAGGTAACGGCCATGAGTACGAATGAAGGATTACCGACGTTGCCAAGCTCGTCACCTATCAGGTGCAGTACACCCAATTGCTCGAGCAGCGACACATACATGATCAGGCCCGCAATCATGATGATGATGCTCCACGGCAATGCGGTGATCGCCTTCTGGCATTCACCACGGAACGCCACGTGCAACACGATACCCACCGCGAATGCCGAAAGGCCTACATCGAACTTGAGCAGCACCATGGTGATGAACGCCGCGACAGCGAGCAGCGATGCCCACTGATAGGCAGTAAGTCCATTTTGGGAGGTCGGTGCATCTGCAGCCGCCAGTGGGGGGGTGGCGACCACGCCGCGGCGGATCAATTCAGCGCCGCCGAAGGCAAAGTAGGCGACCGCAGCCACACAGATGTTCAGCACGATCATCGAGGCTACGAAGTAGCTAGGCAAGAACGGTAGCCCGGCATGTTGCACCTGTGAAATCACCAAGCTACCCCACGGGCTGATTGGGGAGAACCCTCCAATACATGCACCTTGGATGGTAACCACACCCATCAGTGCCGGGCGGATATTTTCACGCTCCGCAATGCGGATGGCGACGGGGAGGGTGATGACCAGCGCTGCGGCAGGCAGTGCGCCGATCGCACAAATCCCTGCAGAGAGGAAGCAAGTGGTCCACGGAAGAAGCCAAAGCCGACCGCGCGTCATCCTGACCGTTTTGTAAATGATCAGGTCTGCCAACCCACTGTTGCGCGCATGGTTCCAGAGAAACATCACGCCAAGGATGAGGATCACCAGGGACGTAGGAAAGCCTTGATAAAGCTGCTTGGGTGAAATGCCTGCGACCTCGGCAAGGATGAACGATGCGGGCAGCATGGCTAACCCGACGTTGGTGTGGCGCCAAATACACGCGGCGAAGATTACGACAAGCCATATTACGGAAAAAATCTGTACCGAGGTCATGAGGGTTCCTCGAGCAGCACTGGCTGCTTGTTGTTTTATTTGATTTTTCTGCGCGGGAAGACTTTAGAAGTTGTTGTGCAGGCGGGGGTCCGGCATCGGGCGGAGCCTGCTGTTGTGGGGCGAAGGGGCGGCGTGGAGCGAGTTGATAGTCATTTTTATTGTTCTCTTGATGACCCAGGGTTGACCTTTAACTACGTAGAAAGTAAATCCCCGGAGCTATGCGGTATCAAGAACCAAATAGCAAGCCCCCTGGAACATTCCAAGGTTTCAAAGAAAAATATTGATACTATTCAATTAGATATGTGACGAACTGCAGTTTTTTGAAGATAGCGGCATCACCGTTATTCCATTTTTTTCTTGACGATGCTGAGCCGGTTATGCCTACTATTACTACGTAGTAAGTAGGTGGGCGGCTACGCAGGTTTCAAGACGCCCCCGCGATGTCAGAGCACAGGACCTGGTGGCCCGCGGCTCATATTAATAAGAAGAGGAGTAGTCGAATGAAGCTGTCTGATGAAGAACAGGCGATGCTCGCCGGTGAGATGGGCGAGGCCAAGCGTTGGGCCATCGAGCACATGCAGCGCGTGGGTAGAATGTTCGATGCAGTCGATCTGGTTCCTGTGTCCCAGTCGCACATGATGGGCGATCCTGAGTCCCTGGGTGTCGCCGGCGTCGAGTTCCTCGAGCGCATGGCAGAGGGGCCCGGCGAGGAAAGCCGGGTGGTGATTCCAATGATCACCGACCCGCGCGGTGTCGACCTGAGCTACTACAAAGAGCTCGGTCAGACCGAAAGCATGGCCAATCTCGAGCGTCGCGCCATTGCGGCCTGTCAGCAGATGGGCATCATGATGACGGACACATGCATCAACTATCAGACCATCATGGGTCCGATTCGCGGTGACCACGTGGCCTTCGGCGATACCGGTGTGGTTATCTACACCAACAGCGTTCTGGGCGCGCGTTCAAACTTCGAAGGTGGCCCTTCGGCGCTCGCAGCAGGCTTGACTGGTCGCACTCCACGCTACGGCTTGCACCTAGATGAAAAACGCCGTGCAACCAAGCGTTTCGTGGTTCGTGACCAGCCGATCGGCTTGACCGACTGGGGTGTGCTGGGTGGTCTTATTGGTCGAATGTCCGGCTCATACTGGGAGGTTCCGGTTGTCGAAGGCCTGGAAATGATTCCGACTTCCGACCAACTGAAGCATTTTGGTGCGGCGATGGCCAGCTTCGGTTCCACTCCGCTGTTCCATATCGTCGGCATCACTCCTGAAGCGCCGACACTGGCCAGCGTATGCGACCGTACCTTGCCGGCAGTGGAAATCACTCAGAACGACCTTAACGGTCTGCGCAACGACTTTGGCAACCGGGGCGATAAAGTGGATGTGGTGGTCTTCGCCGCGCCACAGCTTTCGCTGGTCGAGATGGGGCAGGTTGCCGCGCTCGTCGAGGGCAAGCGAATCCATAAGGACACCGCCTTCCTGGTTTGTACTTCGCCAAGCGTTGCGACCGACTGTGATCGCATGGGCATCACCGCCCGCATCGAGGCCTCCGGTGCGAAAGTGCTGCGCGGCACCTGCTTCTACCAGCAATATGCGCGTGAACTGGCCGAAGCCAACGGATGGACCAACCTGCTGAGCAACTCGGCAAAAATCGTCAACATTATTTCGGGCTACGGCTACAAGCCTTCCCTGCGCAGCATGGAAGAGTGCGTTGAGTCGGCAATCAAAGGGGTGATCGTATGAGTATCAAACTCAAGTGCCACGTCGGCATTGGCGAGAAGGTTCAGGGTGTCGCGCTGGTGGCCAACGATAACTTCTCGGCCCGTTATGACCTCGACCGGATCAAGGGCATTTTCTCGCGCCCGGCGCACAAGCTGGCGGGTGAGTCGTACCAGGACAAGATCCTCGTGCTGAATACCGCTAAGGGTGGCGTGGCATCTGCGTGGATGCTTCATGAAATGATGTCCCGCGGGATCGTACCCAAGGCCATCCTCTTCAATCGCGCCAATACCATCCTTGCGCAAGGTGCTGCCTTGGCCAACATGACCATGTGCGACCGTTTCGAAAGCGATGTGACGTCACTGATCCAGACCGGCGATGAGCTGGTGGTCGATCCGGATATTGGTGAAGTGCTCATCCTGTCCCGTGACTAAGTGAGGGTGGGGGTAGGTGCAGCCTGCCCCCACTTTTACCTGGTGGATCTAGCACTCGGCCAACTGTCTGATTTTGGAATGCCCCGATGAACGCACCCCTGAAAGATCAAGACGAGCGAGGGCGGCTCGCCAAGTATTTGTTGCCCGGAGGGTCTGAACCAGACCCCCGTTTTTCCCTGGCCAACGAGCGCACATTTCTCGCATGGATCAGAACGTCACTTGCGTTACTGGCAGGCGGGATTGCAGTGGAAACGTTCACTGTAGAGATCTTGAGCAGCGATATGCGGCGTTTTGTAGCGCTTTTGTTGATGCTTCTCGCATTTTTCATCAGCGCCCCGGCGTTTTACCGCTGGCTCTCCATCGAGCGCGCAATGCGTTTCAAGCAGGCGCTGCCTTTTTCAGTGTTCCTGCCCCTAGTATGTTTTGGTGTGACCTTGGCAATCGCATGTTTTGCGATCGTCATGGCCTTCAACGCCGGGCATTGACACGCCATGCGACCTCAAGCCAAGTCCCTAGGGCATGCCGATGCCGGCTTACAGCCTGAGCGTACCTTGTTGGCGTGGAACCGCACACTTCTGGCGTTGATTGTCTGCGGTTGCTTGTTTCTGCGCTGGGCACCGACTCATCACTTTCTGGCTATCCTGCCAGCAGCGCTGGCGCTAATGGTTGCGCTTGCGATCCGCGCAGGGCTGAGAAAGCGTTACCAGCGCAGCGTAAGTGGGATTGTCGAAGAACGCATGGTGAGCAGTATCGAATCGGTTCTCGGCCTGGCCGCGTGTCTTGCCGTCCTCAGCCTGTTCGAGATCGGCGCCTTACTACTCTACGGTTAACCCCTGCCTGGTTACGCCGCCCCATCACGTTTCAAGTAATGGGGCACCTTCTCAGATGAAATCCGTGCCCAACTCAAGCAGTAGCTTATTCGGGGGGATAAAGAAATCCTGGTAGTAAAGCCCCTCGCCACCGGGCAACTGTGCGGTTGCATTCAGCACCGTCGAAGCCTCTGCATGTTGCGGATCGGCATATTCAGCTATCCACTTGGGCGTTGGTTCGAAGCGTAACCGGTGTCGTACGTTGCGTACTGAAATGTTGTAGCGCGCGGCGATGAACCGCTTGATATTCGTGCCATTCAGCGAGTGCAAGGGCTTGCTGGTCAGTTCCGGAAACAGGTCTGCACGCGCGTAAAACACGTTGTACACGTCGACTTCATTGGCGATGTGCATGATCCGGGTCAGTTTGACGATAGGATGGTCACCCTGATCCAGGTGCTTGGACCATGCGCCGGTAGCCTTGATGATGCGCCGGTTCAACACGCTGGTGCTGATGGACAGGTATTCGGTGTCTTCCTCGTTGCGCAGAAAGCGCATGTGCCATGGCTCTGTCATAGGCCTGTCACGGTTGACCACAGTGGTGCCGATACCGCGTCGCCGCTGAATAAGCCCTTCGGCTACCAGCGAGCGAAGAGTGCGTTGAACGGTTGCAAGACCACACGGCGTTGCTGCTACCCATTCCTGTTCATTAGGCAGCCGAGCTTCGGGTGACCAGAAACCGTCGGCAATAGCGGAAGACAAAGCGCGACGCAGCCGTTCATATTTGGGTTGGCTGTCATCGCCTGTCCAGTAGCGATTGATGAACTCCCTGCACTCCTTCTCGCCCTTACTCTGCATCGGATGACCGCCTTTGGTAATCGCATAATGTTACGTAGTATTGCTGATTATGCCGGTTGACTCGTTGGAGCAACAGTAAAAAAGGCGGTCTGATCCGGGCTTACACGAAAGCTGAGTGAGTGGCAGGTGCCGATGATCAGGCGCGCTTCAGTTGCGCAGTCGGTTTGCAACGGATCAATCGTGCGTAAAGGTCCTTGCAATCATCGAGCTTTGGCACCAATTCGATAACGCTGCCGTGATTGCCTGCCTCTGCCACCTGGAGGATGTATCTCAGTGCCGAGTAGTCTTCCAGCGCAAACCCAACTGAGTCGAACAACGTGACTTGGTCGGTAGAGTCACGCCCCTGCGCCTGTCCATCGATCACCCGCCAGAATTCAACGACCGGAGAGTCAGCAGGCATTTGCTGGATCTCCCCTTCGATCCGGCTCTGGGGCTCGAACTCGACCACAACTCGAGCCTTGTCGACGATGTCACGGTGCAGCTCAGTCTTGCCGGGGCAATCACCGCCTACGGCATTGAGGTGCATGCCTGGCTCGATCATTTCTGGGGTCAGGATGGTGGCGTAGGCTTTGTCGGCAGTCACGGTAGTGACGATATCGGCACCGCGCACGGCGTCGGCGACAGACGCTGCGATCACGATTTTCAGATCCGGGTACTGCCCGAGATTTCTGGCAAGCTTGGCAGTGGCCTTGGCGTCAATATCGAACAGTCGGATTTCTTCGATATTCAACAGAGCATGGAATGCGATGGCTTGGAATTCACTTTGTGAGCCGTTGCCGATAAGTGCCATGCTTCGTGCATCGTCTCGCGCCATGTAGCGTGCCGCGAGGACCGAGGTTGCGGCAGTGCGCAGGGCGGTGGCCAGTGTCATCTCGCTCAAAAGCACCGGGGTACCGGTATCTACGTCGCCAAGTGCGCCGAACGCCATGACCGTCAGCAGGTTGGCTTGCGTGTTGCTTGGGTGGCCGTTGACGTACTTGAACGCATACAGAGAAGCATCGGAAACCGGCATCAATTCGATGACGCCGTTAGGCGAGTGGTTGGCTAAGCGTGAGCATTTGTCGAACTGGGGCCAGCGTGCGTAGTCTTCGCGGATGCATTCGGCCATTTCCGCCAGGCAAGTCTCCAGGCCATTGCTTGCCACTAGCTGGGCAAGATCGTTCACATCAATGTATCGGGTCATTGTCATTACTCCATAGGGCGGTGGATCGACCATCGCCGGTTGATGACAGCCAGCCGGATTCCTGCCCTCTGCCAAGAGCAACGTTTCCGGTTAGCTGTCAGGATTCAGGGCAGCCTGAGGCCGCGCGCTTCAAATGTGCTTTGAAAGGACCAGATTGGCGCCTTTGCGATTGAGCAGGATTAGGTAGATGACGCCGGCGACGATCCATATGCAGCCGAGCTTCTGGGCGTCTAGCCCCATGTTGAGCATGATTGCGGCGACGATGACGAAGCCTGTTGCCGGTGCAACAAGGTGCAGCATTACGTTGCCGGACTTCTGCCGGCGCCAGTGATAGTTGATGACGGTCAGATGCAGAATCATGAAGCCGCTCAAAGCACCGAAGTTAACCAGTGACGTTAGGGTGTCGACGGCATTGATGAACAGGTAGCAGATAACTAGCGACAGCACCGCCACCAGATAGATGCTTAGGTGCGGTGTGCTGTAGCGGGGGTGGACCCTGGCCAGCACGCGGGGCAGCTTGCCGTCGCGCGCCATGCCGAACAGCAAGCGCGAAACGGCGGCCTGCGAGGTGATCGAAACTGCCACGCCCCAAGCCAGTGCGGTGGCCATGGCGGTCAGCGAGGCTAGCCAGTCGCCGCTGGCGATGGCTGCGATTTCATAGAACGCGGTGTCCGCCGAGGTGAAGCCCATGCCTGCGGCCAGATCGCTGGCCAGCCAGGTTTGTGCGACGAAGATCACCCCCATGATCAGCAGGCTGAGCAGCGCGGCCCGGCCAATACTGCGCCCGGCGTCGCCGCGGGTTTCCTCGGCCAGAGTGGAAATTGCGTCGAAACCCAGGAAAGACAGCACGGCGATCGATACGGCCTGCATCATCAACGCGAAGTTGAACTGTGCCGGGTTGTAAAGCGGCGCCAGGGTCAGCTCACCGTTGCCCGCGCCACCGTGCAAAGCCTTCAAGGCGCAGGCCAGGAAGATCCCCAGCACCACCAGTTGTGCAAGCAGGAACAGGATATTCATCCGCGCGGTAAAGCTGATACCTCTCAGGTTCACCAAGGTGGCGCTGACCAGGAAGGCCAGGATGAAGGCGAACTTGGGAATGTCCGGGTACAGGTGGTTGAGCGCCATCGCCGCGTAGATGTACAGCAGTGGCGGGATCAACAAGTAGTCGAGCAGCAGCAGCCAGCCGGCAATAAAGCCGACGTTGGGGTGCAGCCCCCGCTGCGCATAGGAATATACCGACCCTGCAACAGGGAATGCGCGGGCCATGCTGCCATAGCTCAAGGCGGTGAACAGCATCGCCACCATGCCGATGATGTAGGCCAGTGGCACCATCCCGGGCGCCTCCTGGTTGACGTACCCATACACGCCGAAGGGGGCAATGGGAATCATGAAGATCATGCCGTAGATCACCAGGTCAGCCAGGGACAGGCTGCGTTTCAACTCCTGCTTGTAGCCGAATTCTTCTAAAGCCATGACACGGTACTCCGTAAGCGAGGAAGGCGGATGCCCGGCCACTTCGTACTTGTCGACAGTGATACGGGCAGGTTTAAACCCGGCAGGTTTAAAAGCGCCAAAGCGGTGTTTTTATAGTTGTATTACCGATCTACCCAGCAACATTTCACAGCAGTGGGGCGAGTACCTCCGACCATGACCGTACGGCGTCCGCTGTCCGCAACAGGTCGTTTCTGACTTCGATCAGGGCGGCGTCGATGCCGCGGTTGTCGCCGTGGACGGGCACGGTCATGTCTTCAAGCTCGTTGATCTCGTATGGCTGGTTGGCCGCCGCGTGCAGCCCCTGTGCGGCCAGGGCTGCGACCATGCGCGTGGCGTAGGCTTCGGCGCGCCCATGCAGCACGCCGACCTCCAGGCTGCGCAGCTGGCCGAAATACAGCGCGGTGAAGCTGTGTACGCCAATGATACGCACCGGGCGGCCTGCCGCCAGGCGCGCGTCGATCAGCGCGGCGAGGCGCTGGTGGAAGGGCGTGAACAGGCAGTCCTGGCGGTACCGGCGTGTGGCTTCGTCCAGTTGCCGATTGCCAGGCACCTCGTAGATCTCGCTGCGTTCGGGAATGCTGTCGGGCGCTTGCAGCGGGCGATTGAGGTCGATCAGCAAGCGCGAGTAGTTCGCCGAGATCAGCGTGGCGTCCAGGGTCTGCGACAGATGCTGGGCCAGGGCAAGGGCACCTATGTCCCAGGCGATGTGTTCTTCGGCCGCTCGCGCGTCCAGGCCTAGCTGCTCAAGCGGTGCCGGGATATGGGCGCTGGCGTGTTCGCAGACCAGGATCACCGGGTGTTCGGCATGCTCGCGGCTTAGGTTGTAGGCCGGCTCGCGGTACAGACCCAGCTCGGGGGATTCAGTACAGGCGTGCATAGTGGTCACACAGCTCGGTTGGGGAGAGGCGCTGCGTCGCTGCCTGTTCCTGGGCCTTGATCGCCAAGTAGACGTCGGTCATGACTTTGGGCAATTCCTCGAACAGCTCGTAGTGCTCACGCAAACAGGCCAGCGCTTGTTCCAGCGTGCCCGGCAAGGCAACGATGCCGCGCGCCCGGCGCTGTTCGTCGCTGAGGGTGTCGGGCTCTTCGTCGCTGGTGGCGTCCAGTGCCAGTGCCTGCTCGATGCCCAGGCGCCCGGCGATCAAAACCGTGGCCATGCTCAAGTGCGGCGAGGCCGTGGCGTCGAGCGGGCGGAATTCCAGGTTGTACTGCTTGGCTGGCGACTTGCCACCGATGGTGATGGTTGGACAAATGCGCAGCGAGGCTTCGCGGTTGCGCTGGCCCAGGCAGGCATACGAGGCGCTCCAGTGGTGGGGCTTGAGACGCAGGTAGGAGATTGGTGTTGGCGCGCTGAAGGCACACAGCGCCGGCAGGTATTTCAACACTCCGGCGGCCCAGTGCTGGCCCAGGGTCGACAGGCCGTTGCCTTGCTCGGCGTCGTACATCACCGCCTGGCCGTGCTGGTCCTGCAGGCTGATATGCAGGTGTACACCGTTGCTCACGCCGTGCTCTTCGAGCTTGGGTGAAAAACTGATGCCCAGGCCCATCTGGCGGGCGATCTCGCGGGTGATTTCGCGCACGTTGACTGCCCGGTCGGCAGCGGCCACACCCTGGGTGGGGCGGCAGGTGATTTCGTACTGTTGCTTGCCATATTCGGGCAAGAACATCTCCGGCTCGACGCCGCCAGCTCGCAAGGCGCTGAGCAACCAGCCACCGAAGTTGGCGGCAGTGTGCTGCGCACCCAGCGAAAACGCGTGGTGGGGAGCGTGATCCTGCAGACCACCGAGGTTGAACTCGTGCTCGAAGGCGGCGGTGATCTCCAGGCCGAGCTGTTCGCGATAGCGCTGTATCTCGTTGCGCAGCAGCGTGCGTGGGCAGGCGGCCCAGGGGCTGCCATCGGTTTCGCAGATGTCGGCGTGGATGAAGTCCAGAGGACTGGCGTTGGCGTCGGGGCCGTTGGGCACCTGCACCCGCGACGCCATGTCCGGGATCAGCCGCAGGTCGCCATAGGCGCCCCAGGGGTTGTTGTCGGCCACGCACGACTGCGGCGTGATCGCGCTGTTGGCGGGTACCCAGCCGACGCCGGCGGCGGTGTAGCTGTCAAGCTCGTCGCGGGGGAACGAGCGGCCACGGGTGATGCCGACCAGGTCGGTGGTGACGATGGTGGTCATCGCGACCGGCGCGATCGGGTCGTTGCCAGCGGTGGGGCGATTCATGCTGGCATCTCCTGCAGGCGCTGGAGCACGGTGTCGGTATCGGTGATCCAGCAATAGCCCTTGATGGCCTCGAGGCAAGCCTGATGCCGCGCCGGGGTGTAGGTGGCGCAGGCGTCCTCGACTAGGGTGACCAGGTAGCCACGGTCGGCGGCGTCACGCACGGCCATGTCCACACACTGGTCGGTGACGATGCCAGCCACGATCAGATGACGGGTTTGCAGGTTGCGCAGCACGTAATCGATGTTGGTGGAGTTGAACACGCCGGATGAAGTCTTCGGCAGCACCACTTCATTTTCGCCGGCGGCCAGTGCGTCGATGATTCCGGCCGGGTAGCTGCCCTTGGGCAGGTGCATGTCCGACAGCTTGTGGTCCAACGAACGGTCGCGGCCGTCCTGGGTGAGGCTTTCGATGATGGTGTGCAGTACGTTCTGCCTGGCGTCGCGCATGGCCTGGAGCAGGCGCTGCTGGTTGGGGATGACCTGGGCTTGGGTGCGGCTCAGGAAGTATTCCGCTTGGGCATCGCGCAGGTGTGGGTCGAACTGCGGGTCCAGCCAGGCGCGCTGCATGTCGACCAGCAGCAACGAGGTTTGGCCGGGCATGTATGGCAGGTCGCGCGGCGATTGGTGGGGGAGGGTAAGCATTATTATTTTTCCTCGAGCAGGTGGGCGGCAAAACTGGCGCGCAGCATGTCGATCCCTTCCAGGCGATCTTCCAGAGCGGTACTGCGCAGGGTCAGGGCGGCAATCAAGGCTTCGACTTGAGCCAGCGCAGGCACCAAGGTGTCAAAGGCGGAAATCGACTCCACCGGTGCGCTGATGACCAGGTCGGCAATCTCGCGTAGCGGTGAGGCATAGATATCGGTGAACAGCACGATGCGCGCGCCGCGTGCCTTGGCAGCGCTGGCTACGCGCAATGCTTGGGTCTGGTATCGGCGATAGTCGAACAGGATGAGTACATCTTGTTTCTGGATGTCGAACAGTCGGTCCGGCAACTGCGCATTGTCTTCAAGGGTGTGACAGCCAGGACGCAGCAGCCGCAGATGGCTTAGAAAGTAGCTGGCCAGAAAGTTGCTCAACCTCCCCCCGAAGCAATACAAGGCATGCCGGGTTTCCAGGATGAGCTCGACCAGCACGCGAATGTCATCAGGCTGAGTCAAGGATTGAGTTTCGGTAAGCGTGCGACAGCTTTCATTCAGATAACTGTTCCACGCGTCATCGGGGGATGAATGCGATCGCGGTTGCAGCAATGTCACTGGCGAGCGCAGGCGCTGATCCATTTCACTTAGCAATGCATCCTGTAGCTCGGCGTAGCCACTGAAACCCAGTTTTTTCACCAGACGCACAATCGTCGGGTCACTGACGCCTGCGTGCTCGGCCAACTTGGCCATTGGGCCCAAGCCACTTCGAGGGTAGTTATCCAGTAGCGTACGGATGACCTTGCGCTCCGACGGTGTCGGGCTTAGATCAGCGCTCGTGAGGCGGTCTCTGAGAGTGGTCATGGCGAATCTTCTTGGTGTTGTAGGTTTTGTTTCACGATCTAATTGCTGGAGTTTAATTGTAGTGTTTAATACAGTCCAGGGGTTTTTTGTCCTTTTTGACGGCTTTGTTTCAGCGCGTTGCGCTGATGAAGGCTGGGCATGACAAGCGACTGGACTAGGTAAATAACCGGTTTATCGGTTTGTGGAGGGCTTCGCCAACGAAGGCCGATTCGGGTGTTTTGCCGACCACTACACACCGTTCCGCGGGGTATCGAACTGAAGGATCTTCTGGCCCGGGTTGATGCCTTTGGCACCAGCGTCCTCACCCTGGTCTATCGCCCACAAGGTGTCGTCGTCGAAGATGTGGATGGTATTCATCTTCACCAACGCAGCGGCGCTGGGCTTGCCAGGCGCCCAGTCATTCCATGCCCCGGAAAGGGCCCGTGTTGAAGGCAAAACGAGCTGCCGACGTGGCCTTGGCCATCGAGGCTTCAACGCAGCCAGCGTAGGCCCCCTGCACACGGGTGAAGGCCAGCAGATGACCATCGGCATCGGTAACGGCGATGCATATCTTAATGTCACGACTGCGGGCCATGGCGGTCGCGCGCTCAGCCCGTTGCTGGGCGGCGGCAGTGGAGAGGTTTTCCTGGGTGACCACCGAGCTGCCCGACTCGGTCGCTGCCTGAGCAGAAGTAAACGCCGAGGCGATGAATGCGAAGCTCAAAGCGGCCATTGTCATTGTTGTTTTCATGGGTGCAACTCCTTGGTTAACGGCCTGTGCACCACTGCACAGGTTTGGATGAGGTGTGTGCTGGCCTGACTGGCAGGCGAGCGCGCCCTGCGCACGGCCAGGCGTGCGAGGTATCGAAAAGTGTCGAGGATGATGGCCGGGGCTGCGGAGCACCCTGGCTCAGGGCCTAACGCACTGTGGTCAAAGGGTTTTCCATCCAGCGCGGGCACTTTTTCGCGATCGCCCAGAAACTTGGGCAGTTGCATCTTGTAGATTTTGAACGGCAGTTGCAGGGCGTTTTTGCCACCAAGCCCCCGATTAGCTTTGACTACAACTTCCAGAACTTGACTTTCTGTGGTTCTCAGGTCGGCAACTGGGGAGGTATCTGGTACAACTGGCCAATCACCCAGTGGGCGCTGCGGGTCAAGTACCAACTCGCCTCCGAACTGTGCGCGCAGATCGGCGCCTACGAGCAGAATCCGTCCAACACCGAGAACACCAACGGTTTCAAGCTTAGTGGTAGCGGTACCCAGGGCGCGGTCCTGCCGGTAGAGCTAGTTTGGACGCCACGCATGGACGAATTGCCGGTGAGTACCGCGCGGGCTATTACTACAGCACCTCCAACGCTCGTGATGTGCTGAAGGGCAGCAGCGGCCAGCCGGCGCTCATCAGTGGCGCTGCGTACCGTAGTGCCTCGAGCAAGCACGGTATGTGGGTCGGTGCGATGCAGCAGGTGGCCCAGCATGCGGGTGATGCTCCCGCGGCTTGACCCTGTTCGCCATGGGCACCGCCCACGACCGCAAGACCAGCAAGGTTGACCACTACCTGTCGGTGGGCGCGATCTACAAAGGTCTGTTTGATGCGCGGCCTAAGGACGACATCGGTATTGCCATCTCCGAAGAGCACGTGAACCCGGCTGGAAAGACGCCACACTTGAGTATCTGAGTTGCCTTCCGGTAGAAGATTGGCCCACCCAGCGCGAACTTGCCGATCGCTTGTCAATCAGCGAGTCCTTCTATCGTCAACAGCTGAGGCTGGAAGGGGCATCCTTCAAAGCGTTGAAAGCACAGATACGCTTGAACAGGGCTGTCCATCTGCTGCGCAGTGGCTGTTACGGCTGCATTGGTGAGGTCGCAGATGACTTGGGCTTTTGTGATGAGCCTTCTTTTCGCAGAACGTTCAAGCGCTGGGCGGGGTGCTCTCCGACTTTCTACCTAATACGCAGAACGCCCCTTTGACAAGCAGTACTGCTTCGAGTGCTGCCGTCGTACAGGTAACCCAGCTGCGCTCTCTTGCGAGTGGAGGCAGAGTTCGACTGAGCAAGTCGCAATAGCCAGGAAGGTCTAGCAGGCCGTTGAAAAAAGCCAGAGCCCGCGTGGCTCTGGCAAAATGGCGGC
>JADHEF010000324.1_pt1 | contig 54747 bp, 49 predicted proteins | sample 8952391 | NCBI WGS metagenome assembly JADHEF01 (sample SAMN16124439, study PRJNA663245) | bioreactor sludge metagenome | isolation source: sludge (nitrite) | place: India:Bengaluru | collected 2019-02-28 | reverse complement strand
CAGGAAAGGCGCCAAGAGTTGCCACAGCCAGGCAATAACAATCAAGCTGACAAAAAACGTGCCGCTTGACGATATTTACGGCATGATTGCAGGCTATAATGAATGGGTTAAGGTTGTGCCTAACGAAGTTGACAGGTCGATAAGGGAGCTTACCCCCGCTGCTGTCTCCGGGACGCTTACTGTTCCTGTGGGAAGAATAAGAAAGATGAATATCGGGCCTGAGTATTTAACACTCTTCACTGTAGGAGACCAGCTTCTCTGGGGAGCGGCAGAGCCGGTAAGAAGGATGATAAACATAGCGCGGGAATACATCGGGAAATAAAAGTGGCTATATTGAATAGTTAAAATATTCAGGGTACTAAACCAATTTTTAAATAATAATGAAAAAGCCGTCCGGCATTACTGCCAGGCGGCTTTTTTTATTCATTTTGCTGAATGGATGCGGGTTCTGAACCAGATTCTATTCAGTACGGCCACTTCCAGTCCCTTATCGCAGGCATGTCGTCTCCGTATTTTGCTATGTATTCCTTGTGCTCAATTAATCTGTCCCTCATCGTCTGTTTCGCGTGCGCGCCTGTTTTCTGAAGCGCAGGTACCCTCTCGATAACATCAATTACAAGATGGAACCTGTCAAGGTCGTTCATGACAACCATATCAAACGGGGTTGAGGTAGTCCCTTCTTCCTTGTAGCCCCGTACATGAAGGTTTTTATGGTTTGTTCTTCTGTATGTAAGCCTGTGAATGAGCCATGGGTAACCGTGGAATGCGAAAATAACCGGCTTGTCAGCAGTAAAAAGGGAATCGAAGTCCTTGTCGGAAAGGCCGTGCGGGTGCTCACTTTCAGGCTGGAGCGTAAGCAGGTCAACGACATTGACAACCCTGATTTTAAGCTCCGGAAAATACTGCCTGAGAATATCAACCGCGGCAAGTGTTTCCATTGTAGGCACATCTCCAGCGCACGCCATAACAACATCAGGCTCTGTTCCCTCGTCATTGCTGGCCCATTTCCATATTCCTATCCCGGCTGTGCAGTGCCTGATCGCGCTGTCCATATCGAGATACTGAAGCGCGTTCTGTTTTCCGGCAACTATTACATTTATATAGTTTTTGCTTCTGAGGCAGTGGTCAGTTACAGAAAGAAGCGTGTTGGCGTCAGGCGGCATGTATACACGGACAATTTCCGCTTTTTTGTTGATGACATGGTCAATAAAACCAGGGTCCTGGTGGCTGAACCCATTATGGTCCTGCCGCCAAACATGCGATGTCAGGAGGTAGTTGAGGGAAGCGATCGGCCTTCTCCATGGAATATCGCGTGTAACCTTAAGCCATTTGGCATGCTGGTTAAACATTGAGTCTATAATGTGAATAAAGGCTTCATAGCAGGAAAAAAAGCCGTGCCTTCCCGTAAGCAGGTAGCCTTCAAGCCATCCCTGGCACATGTGCTCGCTTAAAACCTCCATTACGCGCCCGTCAGGCGATATATGGTCGTCATCCGGCATAATATCTGCTGTGGAGACCCTGTCTGTCACCTCGAAAACTGAAGCAAGCCTGTTTGACGCTGTTTCATCAGGCCCCATTATCCTGAAATTGGAAGAACCCATGTTGAGTTTCATCACGTCACGGAGGAATTTTCCCATTACCCTTGTGGCTTCAGCGCTTGATGTGCCTGGTTTTTCCACTTTTTCGGCGTAATTTCTGAAATCAGGCATTCTGAGGTTTTTAAGCAGCTTGCCTCCGTTGGCATGAGGGTTGGCCCCCATCCTTTTTTCCCCTTTTGGGGCAAGTTCCCGCAGTTCAGGCAGGAGCCTGCCTGATGAATCAAAGAGTTTTTCCGGATGATAGCTTTTCATCCAGTTTTCAAGGATTTTTATGTGATCAGGTTTTGAGGCAAGTTCCGCGAGCGGAACCTGATGGGAACGGAAAGAGCCTTCTGTCTTTTTACCGTCAATAGATGCGGGACATGTCCATCCCTTGGGAGTTATGAGAACTATCATGGGCCATCTGGGCCTTTTGCTATAGCCTTCTGTCCTGCATTTTTTCTGTATTGCCTTTATCTCCCGTATTGCTTTTTCAGTTATTTCTGCCATGAGAAGGTGTGTGCTTTCTATCTCGCTTCCCTCGACAAAGTAGGGATTATAGCCGTACCCGTAAAAAAGCTTTTCAAGCTCATCTTTCGGCAATCTGGCAAGCATGGCCGGGTTTGCTATCTTGTAGCCGTTAAGATGGAGAACCGGAAGCACAGCCCCGTCCCTGACAGGATTAAGGAACTTGTTTGAGTGCCAGCTTGTCGCCAGAGGGCCTGTCTCTGCTTCGCCGTCACCGACAACGCAGCATGCTATAAGGTCAGGGTTGTCAAAAACAGCGCCGTACGCGTGAAGAAGGGCATATCCCAGCTCTCCTCCCTCATGGATTGATCCCGGTGTTTCAGGCGCGACATGGCTTGGTATTCCTCCGGGGAAGGAAAACTGCTTGAAAAGCTTTTTCATTCCCTCCTCATCCTCTGAAATATCCGGGTATACCTCGCTGTATGTACCTTCAAGGTAAGTGTTGGCAACCAGTCCCGGGCCGCCGTGTCCAGGCCCGGTAATGTAAATCATGTCTAGGCCGTATTTTTTGATAAGCCTGTTAAAGTGCACATAGATAAAGTTAAGTCCCGGTGTTGTTCCCCAGTGCCCCAGCAGGCGCGGCTTGATATGCTCAAGTTTAAGGGGTTCTTTCAGGAGGGGATTGTCATAGAGATATATCTGGCCGACAGAGAGGTAGTTGGCCGCGTTCCAGTAGGCAATGATTTTATCAAGTTCTTCTTTTGGAATTACTGTGTTTTTTTTATTGCTTTTCATATTTTTCCTTTCCTGCATGACAGGTTTTTTCGCTTATATAAATCTTAGGCCACAAGAAAACTGAATTCAAGAAGAGTTGTCCCTGATTCAGGTTGTTCAAACAATTCCTTTTGTCGTTGTGCATTTTTCTTCCGGCAATTGATTACCTGAAGTCATTTATTTCGCCCAGCAGCAGCTTAAGCTCTCTTATCTGCTCAACCATTTTTGACCTGTCCAGGTTCTGGAATTTTTTTGGTACCATTTCGCGGCTGGTGCACTCGATGACAGCCACAAGGTTCTGAAGGTCAATCTCATGCGGGTAGGCTGGCGGGACAAAGTCCCTGATTGTCTCTTCCAGATCTTCTTTTGAGATTATTACATGATTATTCATTGTTGCGTTAAACTTTGCCCTGATGAGAATTGCCTCAATATCAGCGCCTGAGGATTCAAGCCTGTATTTTTTCAGAAGATCAGATATTGATGTATTTTGCTGCACCTTGATTTTAAGCTTTTTTATAAGGGTGTCAAAAAGATCTTCCCTCTCTTCATTGGTGTCAGGGTAGAAGAGGGCAAGATGCTCTTCAGCCCGTCCCTGCCTCTTGAGATCGATCGGCAGAAGGTCAGGGCGGCAGGTTATCAGAAACCAGAGAATTTTCCCCCTGTAATCTGTATTGCCCATGAAAGAGGCCAGCTGCGCGAAAATCCTGTTGCTTGTGCCTGAGTCGCCTTCCTGGTTTCTGTTTCCCAGGAATGCGTCGGCTTCGTCGATTAGCACCCCAACAGGCGCCATAGCCTTGAGAATGTTTAGAACTTTTTCAAAGTTTGATTCGCTTACGCCCTGCCATTTTGACCTGAAATTCTTGAGCTTTACAATCGGTATCCCTATTTCACCGGCGAAAGCAGTTACCAGAAATGATTTTCCTGTTCCAACCGGCCCTGAGACCAGATAACCCATGGGAAGGACATCAAGGCGCCCCTGCTTGATTGCCCTTGCAGCGCTTTTAAAACGCTTTTTTACAAATTCGTGGCCGGAAACCATTGAAAGATCGTGTTCTGTCTCGACAAACTCAAGTAGTCCGCATGCCTCGTTTTCGATTATCTCCTTCTTCCGCTGTTTGAGGTATTCAAGTGATATCGGCCTGTCCTCTTCAAAGGATTCGGCCGCAAGCTGGTTCAGGTTCATCAGGTTAAGGCCGCTGGTGATCCTTGCAACCCGTTCAGTATTCAGCCTGTCTTCAAGAATCAATGCATTCTGCCTGTCTACAAAGTTCAGAAAACTTGTACGCACTTTTTCATCCGGGATGGGGATATTTACCTTTACTGTCGATGGAGAGCGCACCAGGCGGGGGCTTATGTCTGACAGGTTTTCTGTGAGAAGGATGACTGATATATCAGCTTTTGTGAAAATCGGGTCCTGGCTCCATCTGTTAAGCGTTACAAGACAGTACCTGTCATCATCGCTCATTCTGGGAATATCGCTGTTTGATACCACAGTTTCAGCATAGTCTATTATGAGTATTATTCTGAGTTTTTTCGGAAGGTTTAAGAGAAAGTATTTTTCTAGATATTTAAATGCCTTTGTAGGATCTGATGATAAAAGCTCATCAGCGTCAATGTCAGGATATGTTGATTTCATTATTTTAAGGTAATCCTTCTGCATGTCCTGTGAGCAGAAATTGATTCCTGAGGATCTGTCATAAAAAATGATTATGTCCTTGTTGCCGAAAAGTACCTCGGAGATGAATTCCTGTATCCGTACAAAAACAAACTCTCCTTCATACATCTTGTTGGGGAGAAAGTCCCTTATATTGCCGTTGAGTATGTAAAGGTTTGCTGTCTTTGAGCAGTATTTGTATGAAAGCTCCTGCGCCCATGCCGGAAGAATTTTTATAAAAGGCAGATTTTTAACTATAAGCTGTTCTGTCATTTCCCCTCTCCGGTTTAAGATTAATACCATTGGTTTTCATAAGTCAATACAGGGTTTGAAAATAATTGTTTATTGGTGCTTGAACAGCTGTGAATGGTATATTAGAGTTGTTTTAAGATGGAAAAACCAAATATACAGACAGTTGATATCTATACAGACGGCGGATGCTCTGGCAATCCGGGCCCCGGGGGCTGGGGATTTGTCATTCTCTCCGGAGATGATTTTATAAAGGGCTCGGGCAGCGACAGGGAGACTACAAACAACAGGATGGAGCTTACTGCCGTAATTGAAGCGCTAAAGGCTTTTGAGAAAATCAGAAAAACAAACACATCAGGTGATGGTATTGCCCATGATACCGCTCTCGTAATATTTACTGATTCAACATATGTTAAGAACGGCATTACAGCCTGGATTGATAAGTGGGTTAAAAACGGCTGGAAAACGGCTGACAAAAAGGATGTAAAAAACAGGGAGCTGTGGGCATTGCTAAAGCAGCTTGCTGACAGGATAAAGCCACAGTGGAAGTGGGTAAAGGGGCATTCCGGGAATAAATGGAACGAGGAATGCGATGCTCTTGTAAGAAGGGAAATTGACTCAATTATGAAGTAGCATCCTATATACTATAATTACGTATAAGAAATCATTTTATATCTGGATGAGAGTGAAAACAGTTCAATCCTGTTAGATGTTTTTGTTTTCTGGAATATATTTGTAAGATGTGTCTCTACAGTCCGTTCAGAAATAAAAAGTAAATCAGCAATCTGGCGGCTGCTTTTACCTTCAATGCACAATTCAATTATTTCCATTTCCCTTTTACTGATTTTGTATATTTGTATAAAATCATTGATACCATGGTTTATTCCGGAAAGGACAAGATACCCGCTGACTTCATTGAATGAGTCATTGAATTGAGCGATATATGAGTCGGCATATACCGGGTGAAAATCATTTTTGAAAACAATTCTGCGCTTTATCTTCCAGCCATTGCCTGTTTTTAGTTCATCAAATAATGACAGAAAATTCTCCGGCGATTGAATGATATCAGGAAAATATAAAGGGTATTTTTCAAAATCACTTATGAGACTGAGAGAGGAGACGGCAAAAGTGTTTGCCATAGATATTTTTAGTGACGGATCAAGTATGAAAACCATTTCATTTATGTTGTCAATTATTTCATTTGCAACAAGATCAGGCGTTATTTCCATAAAATTGTATCTTAAAAGTACAAACCACAGGCCGTAAACATAAAACGCTATTGTTACAGGACCCAGCGGCGGCAGCTGAAATTCAAAAAAATACGGAAGAATAAAATCAAGAAAACTGCCTATAATTAGTGTCATAAGTGTAAAAAGTGAAATCAGATTAGCCTGCCGTTTTTGCTTGCGCCTTCCTGAAATAAAAGCCCATTTTCTGATAAGAAAGACAGATGAAGCTGTGCAGGGGAAATAATACAATACATATACCCAGAACCATGGAGAACTGTAGGCGGGTGAATAACGCCAGAAGCCGTTTAGGAAAACAAAATCCCTGAAAAGCGAGGCTGAAAAAAATGTTGATGCAATTATAAACGGAACAGGAAAATATAAAATGCTTAATTTTTTCCCGAATCTGTTCCCGTATGCAAGACTGATATAGAAATGAATATTAAAAGCATAAAACGGGGCAAACCCTATTGATGAAAGCCTGTACCAGAAAACAACAGTTTCTTTCGATGAGCCTGACACGGAAAAGCCGACGCAGAAAAGAAAAGCTGCCATACTGAGGCTCATAAGCAAGAAAAGTTTTCTTGTAAATTTCCTGCTTTTACCTCTGAGTGCTATAACTCCGAGAAAAACACAGCTGACAGACATGGCTGCGATAAAAGCAAGGTATAACCTCATACCGGAATTATAGGATCAGAAATTCCGCGTGTCAAATAATTCGTCTGTCAGGTTATTTCCGGTAAATGCTCCTTTTCCTAATAACCAGTTTCAGGGCCGATATATTTGAATTGGGCAGGTCCTCCGGAGGTGGTTACTTCACCTGAAATATAATAGGTTGAATCGATTATATTTACTGTAATTAATCCGCCTGTTATAATGAATTCTGTCGGTGCTGGTTCAGGAAAAGCAAAATCTGTACATATATATGCATCTTCATTACACCGGAATTTGCCGCTTTCGGGATCTCCATCACTGTAATCGTAATCATCCTGATGGAACATATCTGAAGAACTGGAATAGAGCGTAATATAAACATATTCACCGGAACCTGAACCAGGTTTATTCATATTAAGGTTTTCAGATATAATTGATACATAATAAATATAAACACCTGATACTGTGCTTTCCCCTTCAATATTGATATCGAGTTTTGCCAGGCTGTATTCATTACCTCCGACTTTCAGCCAGCTTTCGCCCAGTTCAGTATCTGAATCAGAACCGCTGTCACATCCTGAAATTAAAAAAAACAATAAAAGCAAAAAAACAAAAATATTGTTCACTGAAAATAATCTCATAGAACATATCCTCCTCAAATTTAACAATTATTTTAAGACTGATATTCCAGGAAAAACATCGTGGGAATTACGTAATTTCACATCTTCATTTTTGATTAAGATTTAGGGAATGAAAAGATGAATCATAAACCGGTAAATACAGGTTATATCTTCCAAGAGATTATGATGAACATTATAAGCTACTGCCCCGGTGGTTTCGAGGGCGACATTGTTAGTGTGGAGGCAGACCTCCGCGCAGGCATTCCGGGGGTTGACCTTGTTGGCATGCCTGACACAGCGGTGCGTGAGTCTATTGAAAGGGTAAGGATCGCGATAAAGAATTCCGGATATGATTTTCCGGGCAAGAGGATAGTAGTGAATCTCGCGCCGGCAGGGATAAGAAAAGAGGGGGCCTCGTTCGATCTGCCGATTGCTGTCTCAATACTCCAGAAGGCGGGACTTTTCGGCAGTGATAAAACGCATTCAGTCATGGTGCTTGGAGAACTTCAGCTTTCTGGCGCTATACGTCCTGTAAACGGCGTCCTCTCTGCTGTAATCGCGGGGCAGAGGGAGAACGCATATGCATTTATAGTTCCTGAAGGCAATATCGAGGAAGCGCTTTCTTCACGTGCCGGGAGGATATATCCATGCAGGTGCCTTTCTGACGCTGTGGAGCTTCTTGGAAAGATATCTGAAGACATTATTCCTATATTTGATTTTAATGGTTTAAGCTTTGCTTCTGAAAACAGCCGGGATAATGAAACTGAATTACAAGATGACCCGCTCTCTGTGATAAAGGGACACGGGTATCTTAAAAAAGCCCTGTCAGTAGCTGCGGCAGGGATGCATAACATTCTGCTGTTCGGGCCTCCCGGAAGCGGAAAAACACTTGCGGGGTCCCGCCTGGCATCGCTGCTTCCAGATCTTGACCTTGAAGACTCGATAGAGGTGACAAGGATTTATTCGCTTGCCGGTATGCTCAAAAAAGGTACCGGGCTGATCAAAAGGCCTCCATGCAGATCGCCTCATCATACATCATCGATGGAAGGTCTGATCGGCGGGGGAAGGATCCTCAAGCCGGGAGAGATATCGCTTGCCCACAAGGGAGTTCTCTTCCTTGATGAGACGCCGGAGTTCAGGAAAAGCATACTCCAGTGCCTGCGCGAGCCAGTGGAGAGCGGGAGGGTCGATCTCGCGAGGGCGGGGAAAAACTGCTGGTTCCCTGCCGATTTCCAGATGGTGCTGGCAGCCAACCCATGCCCGTGCGGCAACAGGGGTAAGGATGATTCAGTGTGCCTTTGCACAGAGCTTGATATACACAGGTACTGGAAAAGGGTAGGCGGCGCACTTATTGACAGGATTGACATCCGCATCCCAGTAATGCCGGTCGACGCAGGAGTTATAACGGGAGAGGATAATGCTCCGGCAGGTGACTATATCGGCATGGTGCGCATGGCCTGCGAGATTCAGAATGAAAGGTTCAGGGGTAAGCCATACAAGCGGAATAGCCGCATACCTGCCGGGGAATGCGGAAACTATATCAGGCTTTCGGATAAAAGCAGGGAGCTTCTCGGAGAGGCGGTAAAAAAGTTCGCGTTTTCATCGCGCGCAGTCCATTCGATAATGAAGATAGCTCGTACATGCTGCGACCTTAAAGGCAAAGAGTCAGCAGATATAGACCATGAAAGCCTTCTTTTCGCGATACAGCTAAGGCGGTATGGCGACAGGGATTTCTTCTGGTAGTGTTTTAGCCGATCATTCTACAATCCAATGCAACTTCTGTCTCTGTGGTTTGGTTCGGCTGGTTCCAAAAGGTATGTAAGAGAATTTGTGGCTTATGGCGCAAAAAAACAAAAATCAATGAAATCTCATAGGTATCCTTAAAACGCATAACGGAATATCCGGCATTAAACAGTATTGTCACCGGGTGAAAAACCGGAAATTCAGAAAAACGAATTGAATTGATTATTGAGACTGCCGGGAGTATAATAGTCAAAAAAAGGGCATATATTTTTAAATGGCAGACAATGATTATTACAACAGGGAAGCTGCAAACTGGTGGAATGGTACCGGCAGCCCGCTTGGGATAATACGTTATACAATGAATCCGGTCCGTCTTGCCTATGTTGTAAAACATCTGGCAGTTCTCTCTTATGACTACCGGGGGAAAAGGGTGCTGGATGTAGGTTGCGGAGGCGGGTTTCTGACAGAAGAAATTGCCAGGTTCGGCCTTGACACAAAAGGGCTTGATCCTTCAGCCCCCTCACTTCATACTGCGCGCAGTCATGCAAAAGCGATGAAGCTTGACATTGATTACCATGAGGGCTTCGGGGAAAACCTGCCATATCCCGACAGTCACTTTGATATGGTTTTCTGCCTGGATGTTCTCGAGCATGTAAAAGAATATAAAAAGATACTGGCGGAAATAAGCAGGGTGCTTAAACCCGGAGGGCTTTTCTTTTTTGAGACTGTAAACAGAACACTTCTGAGTTATTTTATCGTTATATTCCTTTTTCAGAAATTCCCATTAACGAGAATAATGCCTGACAGGATTCATGTATGGAAATACTTCATAAAACCAGCGGAAATACGGAAGGCAGTTACAGAAAATAATATGGAATTGGCTGATCTGCAGGGTATTCTCCCGGGGTATAATTTCGCTTACAACCTGCTGATGTTAAAAAGGCTGATAAAGAGGCAGATTACCCTGCAGGAGCTCTGCATTCTTTTCCGATGTCATGAAAGCTTTTACAAAGGGCTGTGTTATGTCGGGTATGCGAAGAAAACTCAGTAAGTGGTTAATTAAAACTGATTGACAGCAGATTAAACCGGAAACTATGATTAATATATGATTATCAATTATCCGGACAATATGCTTTCTGACCTGGTGACTGATCACGCTGGAGAAAAAGGGGCTGTTACAATCTACAGCACTGTCTCGGAATTCTCTGGCAGTAAGGAATTGGCAGTTTTCGCTAAAAAGCATCTTGCTTCTGAAATATCGCATCTTGAATCTGTCGGCCAGATTATACCTGAAAACAAAAAAAGCAGGCTTCTTTTCATGTGGATTGCCGGAGGTTACTGTATTGCCCGGTTTGCATTGATGGCTGGAGAAAAGTGGGTATACGGTACTGTTTCAGCAATTGAAGGGAAAGTTGTAAAGCATTATCAGCGCCAGATTGAAAGCCTTTCCGGGCGTGCTGAATACAGCACCTTGCGTGATCTTCTGGTTAAGTGCCAGGGTGATGAGATAATCCACAGGGACGAGGCTGATTATCTGTGTGGCAAAAAGGGACAGCTCCTTGGGCTCTGGTGCAATCTTATTAATGCAGGTTCCGATGTTATGGTCTTTTTGACAAGAAGATTCTGACTGAAACCGTAAGGTTTAAGGGCATCGCGCTCATTTTATTATCCATAACACTGATACTGCCTTGAAAAAGGGAGCATGAAATCACTATATTATATTTATGAAACTATATTCTCGCGGGCAGGTATTTTTCTATTCCGCTGCTACTGCAGTGGTTGTTGCTCTTTTCCTTATTGGGTTTGGCATTATAAAAATCGGGAATGAAAACAAACCTGATCTGAAAACTTCAAGCGTAAAAGCAGAGGATGAATTTGTATTTCAGACTGAAAACAAGCCGGGAAACCTTCTCAAGATCGGAGACCAGGGGCAATATCAGACTGACGAGCTTGAAAACATAAGGATATACCAGCAGCTGAATGAGGCTGTCGTCAACATTTCAATAGAGGTTGTCACTCTCAACTGGTTTCTTGAACCAGTACCGCAGCAGGGCGGCAGCGGTTCAGGTGCTGTAATTGATAAAAGGGGCTACATACTCACAAACAAGCATGTTGTGGAGAATGCATACAAGGTATATGTCACTCTTTCCGACAGCTCGCAGTTCGAAGGCCATGTTGTGGGAATAGATCCTGAAAATGATCTCGCAGTTGTAAAGATAGACCCGGGTGAAAAAAGGCTTATAACAATTCCGATGGGTGATTCAGATAAGCTGCTTGTGGGGCAGAAGGTCCTGGCCATCGGCAACCCGTTTGGTTATGAAAGAACCCTTACCACAGGGGTTATCTCCGGACTTGGAAGGCCTGTCCAGCCAAGCTCAGGAAGCGGTTATATAATAAGAAACATGATCCAGACAGACGCATCAATTAATCCGGGGAATTCCGGGGGACCGATGATAAGCTCAAAAGGTGAAATGATAGGAATAAACACAATGATCTATTCTCCCTCCGGCGGTTCAATAGGGATAGGTTTCGCGGTTCCTGTAAATACAGCAAAAAGGGTAGTTCCCGACCTTATAAAATTCGGCAAGGTAAGACGGGGATGGATAGATATTGAACCTGTCCAGATTTTCCCGGAGCTTGTAAGGTATGCTGCACTTCCCGTAAACAAGGGAATTCTTGTCTCAAAGGTTGTTCCTGGAAGCAGCGCGGAGAAGGCAGGGCTCAGGGGAGGAAAGGAACCTGTGCGTTACGGAAGGTCGACATTCTATATCGGAGGGGATATCATTGTTGAGGCTGACGGAACAATCATTAATTCTCTAGCTGACTACTACAGTGCACTTGAGGATAATAAACCGGGAGAGAGTGTTGTTTTAAAGATACTCAGGGGTAAAAAAGAAATGGAGATATCTGTTGACCTGTCAGACAGGCATCAGCAGTGATATTTGCGCCTCACTGGCGCATCGGGGAGTATATTGAAAAAATTCAAGGTTGTATCTGAATTCGGCCCTGCCGGAGATCAGATAAAAGCCATAAATGAATTGTCAGAAGGGATCGCATCCGGCCTAAAGGCGCAGACACTGAAAGGTGTAACCGGTTCAGGCAAGACGTTTACAATGGCGAAAATAATCGAAAAGATCAATCGGCCTGTACTTGTCCTTTCCCACAACAAAACACTCGCGGCTCAGCTTTACCGGGAGTTTACAGACTTTTTTCCCGGGAACGCTGTAGAATACTTTGTCTCCTATTACGATTATTACCAGCCTGAGGCATATGTCCCATCAAAAGACTTATATATTGAAAAAGATTCCTCAATCAATGAGGAGATAGAACGCCTGAGGCTCTCTGCGACCTCATCGCTTCTTGAAAGGCGGGATGTTATAATTGTTTCAACTGTGTCCTGTATTTACGGACTTGGCGACCCTGAGTCCTACAAAAATATGCGGTACAGGTTTGAGGAAGGGAAAACCCTTGATACTGCCGAAATGGCAAGATACCTGATTCAGATGCAGTATGAAAGAAATGATCTTACTCCCGGGCGAGGTTCATTCAGGATAAGGGGGGAAGTTGTAGAGGTATTCCCGTCATACATAAAAAACGGGTACAGGATTGAGCTTGACTGGGAAAAAATAGTGAGAATAAGTGAATTCAACCCTGTATCTGGGGAGATACTCTCGGAGTTCGAATTTATAACGCTTTACCCCGCCAAACATTTTGTTGTCCCTCATGACAAGCTTAAGGAAGCAGTCAATAAAATCAGGGATGAGCTTGCAGTGAGAATTGAGCAGCTTACTGCTGAAGGTAAACTTGTGGAAGCGCAGAGAATCAAGTCACGTACGCAATATGACATTGAGATGCTTGAAGAAATGGGCTACTGCAGTGGGATTGAGAATTATTCAAGACATATCGCTGGAAGAAAAGAGGGAGAGCGCCCGGCTGTGCTTCTTGATTATTTTCCTGATGATTTTATAACCTTTGTGGATGAATCTCACGTCACGCTGTCACAAGTCAGGGCGATGTTTGAGGGTGACAGGTCGCGAAAACTGAACCTGGTTAACCATGGGTTCCGTCTCCCTTCCGCACTCGACAACAGGCCTCTTTTTTATGATGAGTTTAATTCAATAATCAAAAATGTTGTTTTTGTATCCGCGACGCCGGGGAAAGAGGAGAAAGAAAGATCTGCAAGGCTTGTGGAACAGGTAATCAGGCCGACAGGGCTTCTGGACCCTGAGGTTGTGGTCCGCCCGACAAAGGGACAGATAGAAGACCTTTTCGGGGAAATACGGAAAAGAATAGAGAAGAATGAAAGGACACTGATTACAACGCTTACAAAAAAGATGGCGGAAGATCTTACCACATACCTGGCAGAAACAGGGTTCAAGGTGCGGTATCTTCATTCGGAAATAGAGACAATAGAACGGGTAGAGATTCTCCGCGACCTGCGGGCCGGGGTATGCGACATTCTTGTTGGAATAAACCTTCTGCGGGAAGGGCTTGATCTCCCCGAGGTTTCCCTGATAGCGATAATGGATGCGGACAAGATAGGCTTTCTCCGTTCCGCGACATCGCTGATTCAGACAATTGGAAGGGCAGCGCGTAACGTCAATGGAAAGGTAATAATGTACGCTGACAAGGTAACAGACGCGATGACTGAAGCTATCGGGGAAACTGACAGGAGACGGGCGGTCCAGGAAAAATACAATGAACAGAACGGAATAACGCCCCTGTCAATTATCAAATCAGTACAGGATATACTTGTAAGAAAAATTGAGGATAAGAAAAAGGGGAGCGAGCTTGATATCGAAATAATAAAAAGCAGGTATAATATTATAAACAGAAATGAAAAGAAAAGGCTTATAAAAGAGCTTGAAGCAGTCATGCTGGAACATGCCAAAAATCTTGAGTTCGAGGAAGCAGCTTTTATACGCGATGAAATAATAAAACTTGGCAATACTGAATGACAAATTCCTGAAAATACTGTATTATCATTTTCATGAAAAAAAGATTGGCGGTTAATGCGCTGTTTATCAATATATTCTTTCTTGTTTTTTCATGCGCAAGGGATGAACAGATTACCCTTCTTGAGCTTCCCCCAACACAGGTACTCGAACAGAACACAAATTTTGCTGTCATAACATCATCACACCTGAGACTGAGGACAGAACCGTCTGTCAAGGCAAAGGCAATAACAACTCTCTGGAAGGGGTATGTGCTTGAGGTTGTATCAAAATCAAGCAAAAAGGAAACTGTTGAGGATCAGGAGAATTACTGGTATCAGATAAACTATGACGGTCTGCAGGGATGGATTTTCGGGGCCTATATAAAGGTATTTCCCTCGATTGATAAGGCAAAGGAAGAAGTCCGCAGGCTGCAATAATTAACTCTTTTTAAAAAGAATTGTGTCGGAAGAACTGATTGTGAAACATATTCTGTTAAGGTTTTTTGTAATCCAGGGGAAATAGTCATATAAAACAATCCTTGTCCCTCCGGCTGTTTCAGCCTCAATCCTGTAATAGCTTCCAAGGAAAACACGCTTTAGTATAACAGCGCCTATGAATACGGCAGACAATGGTTTTGGCCCGGAGGGGGAGGGAGAACCAGGCTCATTGACAATCCTGCAGCATTCCGGCCTGAAAAAGAGAAACGGCTCACCGGTCTTTTTGTGGACAACCCTTCCCGGCATGCTTAAAACTCCAGCTTCCGTAACTATCTTGTTTTCTGAAATACTTATGACAGGCAGCCTGTTGGATTCACCGATAAATTCTGCGGCAAAAAGAGAAGATGGATTATGGTAAAGGTTCTCTGGTGTGTCAGTCTGCTCGATTATCCCCTTGTTCATCAGGCAAATCCTGTCTGAAAGGGAAAGAGCCTCTTCCTGATCGTGGGTTACATAGACTGTTGTCTGCCCGGTGGTTTCATGTATTTTCCGTATTTCGTTCCTGAGTGAATTCCTTAATGAGACATCAAGCGCGCTAAGCGGTTCATCCAGAAGAAGTATTTCAGGCTCAACAGCTATTGCGCGGGCAAGCGCGACTCTCTGCTTTTCCCCTCCGGAGAGTGTCTCTGGTTTCCTTGATTGCTGTTTTTTCATCTCGGTTATCGAAAGCAGGTTTTCCGCCTTGTCGCTGATCCTTTTTTTATTCCAGTTCCTTGATTCAGGCCCGAAGGTAATGTTCCTGTAGACGTTTCTGTCCGGGAAAAGCGCATAATTCTGGAAAACGATTGATATATTTCTTTCCCGCGGGGGAAGATTTGTAATATCCCTGCCTGAAAGGATAATCCTGCCCCTGTCTGGTTTTATGAAACCTGCGATTATGCGGAGAAGTGTTGTCTTGCCGCAGCCTGAAGGGCCGAGAAGGGTAAAAAAATCCCCCTTGCTGATATGGAGATCAACCTCTATGTCAAAATCATCATAATGCTTATATATTCCGTCAAGTTCAAGATAATTCATAATTCAAAGCTCCCGGATCTATCAAGTATCAGAAATGATGCGATGCATGTAAGTATCAGTATAGTACCCATGGCGCATGCCTGGCTGAAATTATAGGCGCCTATAAGGCGGTATATGGCGACAGGTATTGTAATGAAACTGTCAGGCGCGATCATAAGCGTCGAGTTAATTTCTCCCATTGAAAGCGCGAATGCCAGAACACTTCCTGTGATGATTCCGCCCCTGATGAAAGGAAGCTCTATTGTAAACAATATTCTCCAGCTTCCGGCCCCTATGCTTTCAGCTGATTCAATAATGCTTCTGTCCATCCTGTCATAAAAAACAGAAATGCTTTTGAACACAAGGGGAAGGAATACAGTTGAATGTGCAGCGCATAGCAGTACAAGCGGGGCAATATTCATCTTGTAAGAAGACATGATTTTCATATATGAAAGCGAAAGGATGATGGAAGAGACACCCATGCTCATGACAAAAAAGGTCTCCATAACAGCTTTCTGGATTTTATTTTTTCTTTTAAGGAAGGAAAGGGCTGTTACAGACACAATTACTGTAAAAAGTGTGTTGAGGAACGCGATCAGCAGACTGTTTTTGACAGGGAGAAGACCAAGCTCTGAAAAGCTTTTTGCGTACCATCTCAGGCTGAAGCCAGAACTGCCGGCGTGTGAAACCTTATATTTGAAAGACTCAATTATTATCATGAGAAGAGGCATTACGATTACTATAAACAGGAAAAGTAAAAAGATAAAAATCATAAGTTTCTGAAACAGCGTCACAGACCTTGTTTTCCCGCCTTCCTGTGCGCCGTGTGATAAAAAAACAGGAACAGGAGCAAGATACGGCGATGGAGAAAATGTATAGGAAGTTTTCTTCTGTATGGCAGAATAAAAAAAGAGAAAAGAGAGAGTTACTGCTGACTGAAGAACTGCCAGTGAACATGCGGAACTGAAATCAGCGTTGATTCTGGCCAGCCTGTATATCTCAACCTCAAGTGTTGTATATTTGGGCCCCCCGCCAAGAACAAGAATTATTGAAAAGCTCATGAAACAGAGGATAAAGACAAGCGAAAACGCAGCAATGACAGGAGGAAGTATCTGCGGCAGAACAGCGGCTGTAAAAACCCGCCTCCCTGATGCGCCAAGGCTTTCAGCCGCTTCAATAATCTCCTGTGAAATCTTTTCCCATGCCGAGCTCACAATGCGGATAAAGAGGGGACAGTTGTAGAAAACATGGGCAAGTATTATGGCTTTGAAACTATAGAGTATCTGAAATGGCGGCTTTTCAAGATGGAAGAGTTTTATGGCACCTGAATTGATTATGCCGTTATTGCCGAAAAGAAGCACAAATCCAAGCACAACCAGTATTGATGGAAGGACAAAAGGAACAGCTGTAACTGATTTGATAATCTTTTTACCCGGAATCCTGAAATTTGACATGATCCAGGCGCCAGGAAGACCGGCAACCATCGAGAAAAAAGCGCTGAAAAATGACTGTTTAACGGTAAAAAGAAAAACATTCCAGTAATATCCGTCAGTCAGGAAATCACCAAACCTTCCGGCAGAAAAACCGGAAGCAAAAAGGTTTATAAGCGGAATATAAAAAGCCAGCAGAATAAACAAAAACGGGAAAAGAAAAATAATCTCTGAAGGAATTAATTTTACTTGTTTGTCTGCAGGCTTTATGTTCATGTATTTATTTATTGACTGCGCTGAGCCAGTTTTTTATCCAGATATCGACCTTGTCCGCGGACTTTTCAGAATCAAGCAGGAGATAGCTGTCTGGCTTTGGCGCTGCCCTGAAAGACTCGGGAAGGTCGATGTTTTTAACAGGAAACATCCAGTTAGTAAGCGGTATCTCTTTCTGGAAATCCTCAGAGAGAATAAAATCGATGAATTTCTCCGCTTCTTTCCTTTTTCTGGTTCCCTTTACAATTCCGGCACCCTCAATATGCATGTAATTGCCCTCTTTGAATATCACGGCTTTAAACCGCTCGCTTTTTTCATACTCAAGATGGTAGGCCGGGCTTGTAGTGTAGCTTAAGACCATGGGTGCTTCACCGCTCACAAAAAGGCCGTAGCCCGAGTCCCATCCTTCAGTAATTGTAAGGATATTGGGAGAGAGTTTTTCCCAGTATGATACGAAATCATCTCCAAAGGATTTGACTGTCCAGAGCAGAAACCCGAGGCCAGGCCCTGATGTTCTCGGGTCCATAAGAATGATGGATTTCTTATATTTGCTGTCAAGCAGTTCCTGAAGTGAAGATGGTGGAGTCTGAATTTTATCGCTGTCATAGATAATTGAGAAAAATCCGTAATCAAATGGCGTAACATGATGTGATTTGTCGAAAACAAGTTTTTCATCAATTGCGGAAAGCTCCGGTGATTTGTACTTTTCAAGTATACCTGATCTGATTGCCTTCGCAGACATATTGTTATCTATTCCTATAACAATATCAGCAACAGGATTGTCTGCCTCAAGAATCAGCTTGCTCAGTACCTGTCCAGAGTCCCCGGGTGAAACTATTTCTGTCTTGATCCCGTATTTCTGCTCGAACAGCGGAATTACCCTTGGCCCCGGGCCCCATTCCGAAACAAAAGAATCGTATGCGTATACAACAAGAGCCTCTTTTCCCTCTCCATTTTTTACGCATGAAATAAAAGTAAAGGACAAAATACAGATAACTAAAATTAAAATGCCTTTTTTCACGGTTTAACCCCCGGTTTAACAAAATGAGATATTGTGCGTATGAAAGGGATTAAAAAGAATTGTACTCCCTTCGCTGGCATTATCCAGATCAGGTTCAACGGGTATAATCTCAGGCTAAAAGCCACCCCACATACACAGATTAGCTGATACAATTATAATATTAAATAATTATTAGTCAACTCTGTTGCAGTCTTTTTTTCCTGATACAAAGAACAAAAGGGAAACCGAGAGCTGATAATATCCCGCAGCAGATAAATGCGTTTTTAAGGCCGAAAAAGTCGCCTGCAATACCTGCGAAGATCAGGGTAACCGATATTGTCATGAAATCGATAAGCATATAAATGCTGCTGCAGACTGTAGGGCTTTTACCGCTTTCCTCCTGCACACAAGCCATTACAACCGGGGAGGAGGAAAAAGCCAGAAATCCTGTGAGAATTATAAAAATCATTTTGAGGGTACCATCAGTAAAAATCAGCATGAACATAAGGAAAGGAGATACGGCTGAGATTGCGAGCAGCGTATTGTTTTTGCCAAGCCTGTCTGAAACAGGCCCGGCAAGCATTGTCCCTGCTGCCGCGGAAAGCTGGAGTATGGAAAGGGATATCCCGGAAAACCACAGTGATACCCCTGTTGATGTTAGGTAGGCTGGCAGAAAACCGTTAAGTACTGATGCGATACTTGCCTTGGCAAGCATTATCATAAGGACAGGGAAGAAAAAGGCCTTCTGCCTGATCAGAACCCTGAAAAAGCCTTCTTCGGTACACCCGGTAAGATGAGTATTTTTATTCCTGTCTCCATTTTTTCTGAACTTGAGCAGAAGTATGACTGCCATTATTACAGCAATGGGAAGCAGAAAGTATACTCTTTTAGGACCCCATAGCGAAATGGCAGCGAGAACAACAACAGGGCCCAGCCCGCGTGCCATCTCTCCCCCGAACATATAGAAACTCATCCCTGTCCCTGTTTTTTCTCCTGAATACTTTCTTATCATTACAGGAGAAGGGATATGAAAAAAACAGGCGCTGATACCCATTACAAGTATCAGGGAAGAAAGGATCAGGTATGAAGGTGCGGCTGTAATAAAACACATTGATAAAGCAGTTACAATAATGGAGACTGCTAGGATTATTGCCGTGTTCTTCCCTGCGGCGTACTGTCCGATCAATGGATTGAAAAGGGCAGGAAAGCGGTGGAAAACAGAAAGAAGCCCTGCCTGTGAATAGCTTATACCTAAATTCTGAATAATAACCGGAAGAACAGGGGAGAGAAAATGGCTGTATATGTCGTGCGCAAAATGGGCAGCTGATATTGTTGAAACAGAAAGATAATCAATTTTTTTACTCAATTTTTCGCTCCACTTTTACAGTTTATTAAAATAAAGTAAACTCTGTCCCTGCGGTTTTGCTTGTAAGTTCTCAATGGGGAACAAGACATATGATAGCTTATGGCGCATAGAAATAACTTTTCTTAAGTGAAAAATTATTGAGTTTTTTGAGGTACCCGAAATCGTAAATTACAAATGTTTAACGGATGCCATTGTAATTGTCTGAAAACCACCTGAACAGCGCTGTAATCCTGTTGTAAACAGATTCCCGTACCCTTTTTCTGATAAACTCTGAATCAACTGTTCTGCTTGTGCCGCTGCAGAAAAGGAAGACACCTTTTTCTGCAGGTATTACTGATATGTAAAAAACCAGGGCACCTTTCCCGGCAACCGGTATAAAACCGAGCGAAAGCCTTTCTGAGTTATCCATTTTCATTATAAGATAATTCTCGGAAATGTAATAGACCATTTCGTAATTATTGCTGCCGAAAGTTGTGTCCTCAATGGAAGCATTTATAGAATGCTTTTCAGGAAGCGTTGTCACAGGCTTGATGATTCTCCCTGATGTAATTTCCGCATCTGTAAAGAGGGTGCGTTCTTTTTTATGTGAAACAGAGTAATATGTTATACCTTTCATTTTTTCGATATCCGTAAGAACACTGAAGCACTCTTTTATTACTGTTTCCCTGTTGTAAGCTTTGGTGCCTTTATCCGGAATGAAAAAAATACTTTCAGTTGCGGTATTGAAATCAGTTTTCTCAAGATCGGATAATATCTGATCCCTTTCAGGAATATCCGGCAGAAACCTGAAGTCAGATACAGAAATGGGGTTCCTGTCTGTACGGCCCCTTGAGATAATCTCAGTAATTTCATTATTCTCAAGACCAGGGAAAATAAGCTTCAGGTTGCTTTTTATATCAGTCCCAGTATCAGGATATGCGCTTAGAGAAAATAAAAAGAGCAAGAGCAGCGGCAAGATTGAAAAAATCATCTTTCTCATGTAATCTAAAATCTAGGATAATAGCTGTTTTGCATCAAGAGGTATTATGAAGATTACTATAGGTTTTACGGGAGGGGGTACAGCCGGGCATGTTTTCCCGGGGATAGCTGTCCTTGATTCTGTTGAGAGGATATGCCGTGAAAAAGGGATTGAAACCGCTTTTTTCTGGATAGGCTCCTCATCCGGAATGGAAAAAAGGCTTATAGACCAGAAAGGGATAAAATTCTACGGGATACAGACCGGCAAACTCAGGCGTTATTTTTCGTTAAAGAATTTCACTGACATATTCAGGATAAAAATGGGAATAATCAAATCCTTTTTTATACTTATGCGAAACAAGCCTGACTTGATTTTTTCTAAGGGAGGATACGTGAGCGTTCCTCCCGTACTTGCAGGCAGGCTTCTTGGAATAAATGTAGTGAGTCATGAGTCTGATTATACCCCGGGCCTTGCAACCAGAATAAACAAAAGATTCTCGAAACTCATAATGATATCATTCAGGGAAACTGCAGATTTCTTTGAAAAAAAATATTCCGGTAAGATATTTGTATCCGGAAATCCCGTAAGGGATATCTTTTATAACGCAGATCCCGAAAGGGGAAGAAAACTTGCACGACTTGATGAAAAAATACCAGTCATAATGGTTCTTGGCGGCAGCCAGGGCGCAATGGAAATAAACAGCCTTGTCGAAAAACTGCTTCCTGAATTACTTAAAGATTACTATGTTATTCATCAGGCAGGTGCAAACAAACCTGGCGATGATATAGTCATTTCCGAGAGTCTGATTCACAGATATAAAAGATATGATTTTCTTGGAAATGAAATAGCTGATATAATATCAGCATCTGATATTGTTATATCCCGCTCAGGCGCAGGCTCAATATGGGAGCTCTCTGCTTTGGGAAAACCTTCCGTGATAATTCCTTTAAGGGGAAAAGGAACAAGGGGCGATCAGGTAATGAACGCAGCATTTCTCAGGGAAAAAGGGGCTGCCGTTGTTCTGGATGATGATGTAATCAGCCCCGACAAACTGCTTGGCACGGTAAAAAGGCTTTTCCTTGACACGGAAAGGATGAAAAGCATTGAAAATGCGATTAAAAAGCTGGGCTATAATAAATCTGCCGATATTATCGCTGAAAAAATATTAAAAATTGCCGGGGTTCCTATTGAATAATCTCCCACTGACTTCGATTGATATCTTTCTCATCGTAGTGATCCTCTTTTTTACGATAAGATGCATAATAAAGGGATTTATATCCGAGCTTATGTCTGTTGCATCTGTAGCAGGCGGGTTTATCGCAGGTTTTTTCCTCTCTTCATCTTTAAGCGCTCTGATTGATAAACATATCGGAGTATCAGGATGGAACAGATTAATCTCATTTCTGATTATATTTTTAATGGTTTATATCATAATCAAATTGATGGAAAACGCATTCTGTTCCTTCATAGAGAAGGTAAGCCTTGAAAGGCTGGACAAGTCACTGGGGCTTTTTCTGGGTATTCTGGAGGGGGTTGTCGTTGTACTTGTAATTGTTGCGGTGATAGACGCGCAGCCCTTTATCCCATCAGAAAAGATACTTTCAGGAAGCGTAATCGCAGAATACGCCAGAAAGATCTCTTCTGTTATGCCTGATTACACTAAAATAGTACCTGCCTTGAAATAAGGCGGTGAAGGGGTTTCATGTTTGAAAACATAATAGGGCACAGTACTGTAATAGAGCAGATCAGGAAGGAGATAGAAAGCAATACTTTCCCTTCTTCAGTACTGATTTCAGGCCCGCTGTATTCAGGAAAGCAGACAATCGCGCTTGAGGCTGCAAGGGCAATTACATGTACAGAAGGCGGAAGCTGGAACTGTAAATGTGAGTCCTGCCGTCTGCACAGGGTACTTTCAAATCCTTCGACACTCCTGTTAGGTTCAGATTTTTTCATGCAGGAGATTACAGCTGTAAAAGAGCTGCTTGAAAGAAAAAAAGAGACATTCAGCATTTACCTCTTTATCAGAGGGGTAAGAAAGCTTCTGAGACGCTTTGACCCTGTTCTTGTTGAGGAAAATGACACTAAATACCGGAAGGTTTCTTCACTTGTAAAAAGCGTCGAAGAGCTTCTTTCCGATTTTGATCCTGAGTATTCTCTCCCTGGCGGAGAAATTGATTATCAGAAGGCTGAAACTATTGCCGGGAACTGCAGGACAATAATTAAGGATTATAATTTCGGCTATATAACAGTAGATCAGATCAGAAAGGCAGGGTACTGGGTCAGGTTTTCAGGATACGGCAGCAGGAAAGTAATAATCATTGAAAATGCTGATAACATGAACGACAGTTCAAGGAACGCGCTTTTAAAAATACTTGAAGAGCCACCAGCCAATGTTTTCATTATTCTTCTTACCAGAAGGCCGGGAGAGATCATCCCGACCATTAAATCAAGGCTAAGGAAATATGAACTTGTGGAAAGGAGCAGTTCAGAGAATAAAGCAGTAATTGAAAAGATATTCAGGGAAGAATCAGGGATATATACAAGCATCAGGAGTTACCTTGACTCCTCGACCCCGGAAAGTGAAATGGTAAAAAAGGGAGCGCACCAGTTTGTTATTGATTTGTTTGACAATAACAGGGAAGGGTGGGGCCTTGCACCTGAGGTTAAGGCAGTGCTTAAAACACAGTATGCGGAGTTTTTCCCTGATTTTCTTGATGAGCTTCTGAACCTTTCCGGAAAGCTGCTGAAAAGCGACGAGTTTATTGACAGGTCACCTGAAAATCTTGCTTTTATTGGAAAATTCGCGAATCTTGTTAATGAATCATATAAAAGATATGAAACATTGAACATAAATCAGGAACTGCTGGCTGAGTCAATGTTTCTGGAGCTGAAAAACAGTTTATGAGAAATTTTATAAAAAAGGCTGTCAAAAGAATTCCAAAACTTGACACAAACCAGATAATAACCCTGGTAAACACATTGTCCGATGAATATGAGCTGCTTGAAGTAGTGCTTGATTCAATGACTGACGGAGTAATAGTTGCTGACAAAAGCGATAATCTATTATTTCTCAACAAGTCGGCAAAGAGAATGCTCCGACTCCATTCCTTTAACGAGAATGTGGAGAGAAAGGTATGGGAAGTCATAAGAGAGCAGTCCATTAATGATTTTCTATGCAGGTATCTGGCCGGTGACGAGGAAAGCAAGCCTGTGAGCATATTTGTCGATTCTACAGACAGGGAATCAAGACTGCTTGAATTCAGGATTGTACCGCTTGTGAAAAGTGATTCGATTATAGGGAATGTTGTAACGATTGAGGATGTTACAGAGAAAAAGATAAAGGAATCCAAACTGAGGCGGGCGGAAAGTCTTGCTTCACTCACAACCCTTGCGGCTGGCGTTGCTCATGAAATCAAGAACCCTCTTGGCTCGATAAGCATTTACCTACAGCTTATTGAAAAAACAGTATCGCGCAACGGGGAAGACAGTGTGTGCCAAAGCATAAAAAACAACATATCTGTAATCAAGGAAGAAGTGGAAAGACTCAATAAAATAGTTGTGGATTTCCTTTTCGCTGTAAGGCCTATAAATCTCGAACTGCTTGATGAAAACCTTAACAGCATCATTAAGGAAACACTTTCATTCTTTGCTCCAGAGCTTAAAAAATCAGGCATCAGTATTGAGACTGATCTCTGTCCCAAGATCCCCGACCTGCAGCTTGACAAGCGTTATATAAAACAGGCGCTCATAAACCTTATAAAAAACGCTGAATTCGCAATGAAAAGCGGGGGAACATTGAAGATACAAACGGAATGCAGGGATAACCAGGCAGTCCTTAAAGTAGCTGATACCGGAATGGGTATACCGGACAATATTTTGTCCAGAATTTTTGAACCGTATTTTACCACCAAGGAATTCGGCTCCGGGATCGGTCTAACAATAGTCTATAAGGTTATAAAGGAACACCGTGGTGACATCTCAATCAAGACAAAAGAAAATAAAGGCACTACATTTATCATAACGTTACCACTGCCTCAGCAGGAGCAGCGGCTGATTGAATGGAACGGAAAGGAGACTGGAGATGCAATTCTCAATCCTGGTAGCTGATGATGAAAAAAATATACGGGCAGGCCTTTCTCAGGCGCTTGAAAGCGAAGGATATAAAACCTATCTTGCGGCTGACGGAGCAGAAGCTTACTCGATAATAACAAAAAACGTTATTGACCTTGTAATCACAGACCTTAAAATGCCGGAAATGTCCGGAGAGGAGCTTCTGAAAAGGGTCAATACTGATTTCAGGAACATACCGGTAATAATTCTGACCGGTCATGGCACAATAGAAAACGCTGTCCAGACAATGCGAGATGGCGCGTATGATTTCATAACAAAACCGCTTAATCTCGATCATCTTTTTTTGATTATTAAAAGAGCACTTTCAAACCGGGAGCTTCAGTTGCAGCACAAGGCTCTCCAGGAAGAGGTAGACAGGTTCAGGAACAAAAACAGGTATCAGAACCTTATAGGAAAAAGCAGTTCAATGAAAAAGGTCATGGAGACAATTGAACAGGTATCTTCATCCAGAGCATCAGTCCTCATAACAGGAGAAAGCGGGGTAGGTAAAGAGGTTGTGGCAGATGTCATACATAATCTTTCCGACCGGAAAGACAAGGCGTTTATCAAGGTTCACTGCGCAGCGCTTTCTGAGTCTCTTCTAGAAAGTGAGCTTTTCGGACATGAAAAGGGTGCTTTTACAGGGGCAATATCACGGAAAAGGGGAAGATTTGAGCTTGCTCATAATGGAACAATTTTTCTTGATGAAATAGGTGAAATAAATCAGTCTATACAGGTTAAGCTTTTAAGAGTGTTGCAGGAAAGGACTTTTGAGAGAGTCGGGGGAGAGGAGCAGGTAAGTGTTGATGTGAGGATAATATCTGCGACAAACAAGGATCTTGTCAAAGAGGTTGAGAATGGCAATTTCAGGGAGGACCTTTTTTACAGGCTCAATGTCGTAAACCTGCACATACCGCCGCTCAGGGAAAGGCAGGAAGATATCCCCCTGCTTACTGCTATTTTTCTGAAGGAATTCGCGGAAGAGAATGGTAAAAAGATCGAAGGGATTGATGCCAAAACGCAGGCAGCGCTTTATAACCATAAATGGAAAGGGAATATCCGTGAGCTCAGAAACTGCATTGAAAGCTCTGTTGTGATGTCAAAGGGCAATATCATCACCTATGATGATCTGCCGGTATCACTGAAAAATGAATCAAATATAAACAACATAATCATAAAACCAGGAACAAGTTTGGATGAGATTGAGAAGATTGTGATAAACAGCACACTGAACAGCCTGAACGGCAATAAAAGTAAAACAGCTGAAGTACTTGGGATAGGGCGCAAAACGCTTCACAGAAAACTGAACGAGTATAATATTGAGTAGCTATTCAACATTGTTGTTTTTTTCATCTTCAAAATAAAAACTACCTGTGAATATATACTCTGGTTTGGCAGAAACATAAACTTCATTATTGGTTCTGTCCCATTCAACATATGCTGCGTTCTTGTGAAACATCACCAGAATATCATTTTCATATCCATTCAGAGCTGACGCGACAGCTGCCATGCAGCAGACAAGGGTATTGTCTGTATGTTTTGACTGTATCCATGTTTTTACAGTAACACTGTTTCTAGAGGTGGGAAAAACAAACACAGGTATTTTCCCGGAAAAGGAGGGGCTTTTAATGAGTTTTCTGTAAAGATCCTTAAGCTCTTCAGCAGATTTGTTTTCCGGGAAAAAAAGTATCCCGTTTTTTACAAGTTTTATGTCGGTGTAATTATAGGTAAAATTATCAATAATCAGATTATCAGTAATGGCGTCATTGAATAATGGAGAACCTGCCGCTATTCTGAAATTCATGCTGTCCAGTATCTGAACTGTGACAGGAATAGCGTTATGTACTATTTTAATAATTTTACTGCTTTCGGAAATTGTGTCAAATATGTATCTCGAGGCAATCATGCAGGGGTCAAGAATGCTTTCATATAAACTGCCGTCTGACGCGTATGATTTAATGCCAATTGTATCATTCTCTGAAGAAAGGAGGTATATAATCCCGCTTCCCCCGACTCCTGTGTGCCTGTCGCATATTTTCACTGCTGCCTGCGACAGCAGTGAATCATCTCTCATGTTGTTGTTTCGAAAATCTGAAAGTATAAAATCATTTTTTAATACATGAAGTTTATAAAAATTAATTTCCACTTTTTTGTCTACTCAAAAAAAACCTTGTGAAGGTTTTTTATTGTATTGTCTATCTCATCCTGCGGGAGAACCATAGAGAGGTTGACGTCTGAGGACCCTAGCGAAATCATTTTTACTGATGCCGGAGATAATGTGTCAAAGATTCTGGATATTAGTGAAGAATCTTTCCAGATATGTTTCCCTACAAGGCATATTATGCCGTTATTATGCTCTACTGTTGTCTTGCCAATCATTTCAAGTTCATTTTTTATCATGCTGATATTGCGTGTATCTTCAATCGTCATTGAAACAGATACCTCTGAAGTAGAAATAAGATCGACCGATGTTTTATATTTGTTGAAAATTGAGAAAATCTTTGAAAGAAAACCATAGGCATTCAGCATACGGGAGGATGTAATGTTTATGAGTGTTATGTTCTTTTTTCCTGCAATACCGGTTAATCCTTTTGTTATTGTTTCTTCAATTATTGCTGTACCAGGAGAGTCGGGATTTTTAGTGTTTTTTACAATAACTGGTATTTTCTTTTCAACTGCGGGCTGAATTGTTGATGGGTGAACAACCTTCGCGCCGAAAAAGGCAAGCTCTGCCGCTTCAGCGTATGAAATGCTGTCCATCCTTTTCGCTTCGCTTACAATTCTGGGATCTGTTGTAAGGATTCCGTCAACATCTGTCCATATCTGCACTTCTTCAGCGTCCAGGGCTGATCCTATAATCGTAGCAGTAAAATCTGACCCGCCTCTTCCAAGAGTTGTTGTTATGCCGTCCTCAGTAGAGCTGATAAATCCCTGTGTAATAATGATTTTACCTTTACAGGGCTTTACATGTTCCCTTATTTTTTGAGCCGTAATCTTGAACAAAGGCGCTGCGCATGTGAAATTGTCATCAGTAATGACAAAGTCTCTTGCGTCAAGAAGCTCGGCGTTTATTTTCCTCTCAAGTGCCCTGTGGTAAATCAACAGTGTTGAAAGGCGTTCCCCGAAAGAGAGAAGCATATCAGTGCTTTTTGGAGAACACTCCTGAAGCAGATATAGTCCCCTTGAAAATGAAAAAAGCTGATCAAAGAGGGTATTGAGGGATGACAAAGCTGTTTCAAGATTTTTGCCAGTCAGAAATGCATTGGCAGCGTCAAGATGAACCTTTTTAAGTATGTCAATTGTTTCAAGAATACCATCCTTGTTTTTCTGCGCAGAAAAATTGGCTATATTTACCAGCCTGTCTGTGGTTTTTGCCATGGCAGAAGCCACAAGTACCGGTGATTTGTCTATCTTATTGTTTGTTATATCAATAGTCTTGTCTATCCAGAAGCTGTCCTGTACCGATGTTCCGCCGAATTTTAAAACGATCATATGTTTACCTGTTCCATTTAAAAGAGTATCTGATTGATTGTTGCTAACATATATGAGATATTATGTCAATAATTGAAAATCAGGGATTAAATTATGTTGAATGGATTTGAAACAAGAATAGAAAAGGCATTCAAATCATGCCGGATAGACGACAGTTTGCGGCCAGCTACTGGCATTATCCTTGGTTCAGGGCTTTCAGGAGTGAGAGAGGCTGTTAACGGAAAGGAAATCAGTTTTCAGGATATTGAAGGTTTTCCGGTTTCTACAGTAAGCGGTCACTCAGGAGTGCTTAAAGTATCAGAAAAATGCGCAGTTCTGGCAGGAAGGGTTCATTATTATGAGGGACATACAATAGACGATGTTGTTCTCCCCGTGTTTCTTCTTCACAGGCTGGGAGTTCGAAACCTTATAATAACAAACGCTGCCGGAGGCATAAACAGTTCATACAGTCCCGGGGATCTCGTAATTATCAGCGACCATATAAACCTTACCGGGCAAAATCCTCTTATAGGACTCAACAGCGACAGGCTGGGCCCGCGGTTTCCGGACATGAGCCAGGCTTACAGTTTAAAACTGATTGAAAAAGCGCTTGCAATTAAACCACGGCTGAAAAAAGGTGTATATGCAGGCCTTACAGGGCCGTCGTATGAAACCCCTGCGGAGATCAGAATGCTGAAAGCCATGGGCGCAGACCTTGTAGGGATGTCCACGGTGAATGAGGTAACAGCAGCATGTTATCTGGGGATAAATGTACTCGGGATTTCATGTGTTACAAACATGGCAGCAGGTATCAGCGGGAAGAAGCTGGATCACAGGGAAGTAATTGAAACTGGCGAAAAAGCCGGCAAAGAACTGACAGAACTGCTTAAACAACTAATCATGGAGATTTAATAAACAATTAATGCAATCTTCCTCGAGAATAACTGAAAAAGCTCTTGATTCAATAAGGCAGGCGATACTGGAAGCAGACGGGAATGAAGTCATGTTCTGCGGCAATCTTAATGATGAGGGCAGGATTGAAACTGTCATAATCGCGGCAAGGGGAAATGAAGAATCCGTACCTGCGATTGAGGCATTTGTTGAAAAGGGCGACACTGTAATACACAACCACCCTGACGGCTTTCTGAAACCAAGCAGCGCTGATCTCAGGATAGCCTCTATCCTGGGGACTCAGGGCATAGGTTTTATTATAATTGATAACAAGGCTGAAAATATTTATGTAGTCGCTGAACCTGTAATATCAAAGAAAAGAAAAAGAATAGACACAGAGCTTCTTGCCGGGGCCCTCTCTCCCGGAGGGTCAATGTCGAAAATCTTTGAGTATTATGAAACAAGGGAATCCCAGATTGAAATGCTTAAGGCTGTTGCAGAGTGTTTTAACAATGAAAACATGACTGTGGCAGAGGCAGGAACAGGTGTCGGTAAATCACTTGCATATCTTCTGCCTTCATTCCAGTGGGTGACAGACAATGAGGAAAGGATCGTAATTTCGACAAATACAATAAACCTTCAGCATCAGCTGCTTGAAAAAGATATACCGCTGGTAAAAAAAATACTTGATACCGACAAAAAGGCGGCGTTAATCAAGGGGAGATCAAATTATCTCTGCCTGAAAAAATACTATGAGGCTATCAACGAGAATTCACTATTTGAAAATGATAACGCAGGATTGAATATCATAAGGGAGTGGGCCCCTGCTACGGAAACGGGAGACAAGGCGGATCTGCCGGTAATGCCCGATTATGCAATATGGAACGATGTATGTTCAGAATCTGATTACTGTCTTGGCCTTTACTGCCCATACAGGGAAAAGTGTTTTGTAATAAAAGCAAGGAAAAACGCAGCGTCAGCTTCTGTTCTTGTTGTTAACCACCATCTCCTTTTTTCCGATTTATCAGCGAGAAGCTCAGGCGCTGGTTTTAATGGCACAGCAGTACTGCCAGTCTTCAAGCATCTTATATTTGATGAAGCCCATAATATTGAAGCTGCCGCGACATCATATTTTTCAATGGTTTTGTCAAAAGGTTATGTGATTAAGACTTTCCGGAAGCTTTACAGCAGATTCCGCGGGAAAATATTTGGCATATATAGATTTATTGAAGCCAACGCAGGTGTTCATGAAAAAAAGGTTGGCGAGCTTCCGCAATTAATATCTGATACACTGGTTTTATATGAAACACTTGAAAGGGAAGCTCAGCTTCTTCTGGAGAGCGGCGGACAGAATATAAAGATAGAAAAAAGTCCCCTGTTCGATAATCTTTTTTCTGCCCTGATTTCCTTTAAAAAAAATATATCAGCTGTTTATCTTCTGCTTGATGAAATATCTCATAACATTGATCTGTCAGCTGATGATGATTCACGTGTGTATGAATTGGTATTGATAAAAAGCAAACTCAAGACACTTATTTCTACATCAGAGATACTGCTTGACCTCAATGAAGACTATGTAAGCTGGATAGAAAAGGGGAAAAATATATCTTTTATTCTGACACCTCTGGATGTCGGAAAGGTTCTTAAAGAAACAGTCTATGAAAAAATAAACAGTATTGTTTTCACATCAGCAACGCTCAGCATAAGAAAAAGTTTTGATTATTGGGAGAACAGAATCGGCCTTTCCTCTTTTAAGGAAAGAATCGTTGAAAAACATTTTAAATCCCCTTTTGATTACGCAAGGCATGTTCTGCTTGCTGTCCCTTCAGATATAAAAGATCCATCCGATCATTTGTATGTAAATGAGCTATCTGATTTTGTGACCAGATTGATCATACTTGCTGAGGGAGGGGTCCTTGTCCTGTTCACATCTTATTCAATGCTAAAAGATGTTTATGCCAATATTAAGGATAAAGTCACTGAAAGCGGCATAACACTTTTAAGGCAGGGAGATTTTGACAGATACAAAATACAGAAGGTTTTCAATGAAGACAAAAAGAGCGTCCTTCTGGCTACTGATTCATTCTGGGAGGGAATCGACAGTCCGGGAGAAACACTGAAAATGGTTATAATCTGCAGACTCCCGTTTAAAGTACCGACTGATCCTGTTACCAAATCGCGTCTTGATAAAATAGAAAGGGAAGGGGGAAACCCCTTTACTGATTATTCCCTGCCCGAGGCAGTAATAAAGCTCAAACAGGGATTTGGTCGTCTCATGAGGCGGAAAACTGACAGTGGCATTGTAATTATAACAGACAACAGGGTAATAAAAAAAACATATGGGCATCTTTTTCTCTCCTCACTGCCCGAAACTGTCACGTGTTTTTCTGAAAAAACAGAGATTGAAAAAAAGGCAGAGGACTTTCTGTATAGCAAGAAAAAATAAAAAAAGGCTGCCAAATAGGACAGCCCTTTGTTTATTTGAATAATCAATAAATTATTCAACAATAGCAACAATATCTCCAGCTTTAACAATCAAATAGTCTACACCTTCGATTTTTATGGAAGTTCCTGCATACTTATCATACATGATTTTCTGACCGACTTTTACCTTGATTGCGTCCTTATCATCACCAACAGCTGTAACAACACCTGTCTGGGTCTTTTCCTGGGCTGTCTGCGGTATAAATAAACCGCCTTTTGTTTTCTCCTCAGACTCAGCTACTTTAACTAACACCCTGTCCCCTAATGGTGTGATCTTCATCTTATCCTCCTAAACGATTGTTAAACATTATAATTAAATTGAAAAATATCTATAAAAATATACGAATGTTATGAATATTGGTCAAGCTAAAATAATAAACTGCTTATATAAGAACATGGCTGAAAAACAAACCGGTTTTTTGAGTCATAATTATCCAATAAAAGGTTTTAAAAAAGCATATGGGTATAATTGACACATGTTAAAAGTATTATTGGAAAACCTGTTTTTAAAAAGATAAATAATTCCATATAATATAACAAGTTATAAATGACAGCATGGCAGCTGACATGGCACGCTATTTGCATATAGCAGGTGAGCTTGTACAGATTGAAAGACTAAAGAAAGAATTTGTTTCAGTTAACGGCATAGATCCGGAAATAAAGGATATTGCTTCAGTACTCAATCTTTCTGAAGAGCATATAAGGGAAATTATAAGTATATCCAGGGAACATATATCACTTGATGTACCACTTACGTCATCTGACAGGGATTCGGCAAAAGTTGCTGATTATATTGAGGACTCAAGATATAAACAGCCGGATGATTATATTATTGATAAATCTCTTAAAGACGAGATTCAGAAGCTGCTTTCAACATTATCAGGAAAAGAAGCGGATATAATAGAGCAGCGCTTTGGCCTTAACGGCGAAACACCGCAATCTTTAAAAGAGATAGGTGACAAATATAATCTTACAAAAGAAAGAATAAGGCAGATTGAAAAGAAGGCGATAGAAAGGCTGAAACATTTTTCAAGAAGTCAGTACCTTGAAGCATATATTTAATACTATTCTGCATGAATATTTCATCTAACATAACCTTCGGGAATATTTATTATTGCCGGAGGTTATATTGACATATAATTCATAATATTTTAATCTTCTAATTGTAAAAATCTCAAACATTTTACTACCGGTACAATAGTCGAGATATCATGCTGGTAGAATCCATTCTGGAGGTCAGTATAATAATGTCAAAGGAAAAATTTGTCTATTTTTTTGGGGGCGGAAAGTCTGACGGTAAGGCAGACATGAAAGCTTTGCTCGGGGGAAAAGGTGCAAACCTTGCAGAGATGACAAACATCGGAATTCCGGTTCCTCCCGGTTTCACAATTTCTACAGAAGTATGTAAAGCATACTACGAAAACAAAAGAAAGTATCCTGAAGCTGTAAAAGAACAGGTAAAGGATAACCTCGCGAAGCTTGAAAAACTTCAGGGCAAAAAACTCGGAGATCATTCAGATCCGCTTCTTGTATCTGTAAGATCAGGTGCTGCTGTATCAATGCCTGGAATGATGGATACAATACTTAACCTGGGCCTTAATGATAAGGCTGTCGAAGGAATAGCGGCAAAGACAGGAAACCCGAGATTTGCATGGGACGCTTACAGGCGTTTTATCCAGATGTTTGGTGATGTCGCAATGAATGTTCCGCACCATGATTTTGAAGCTATTCTCGAATCAGTTAAGAAAGAGAAGGGTGTTGAAAATGACCTTGATCTTGATGCTGATGACCTTAAAAAAGTAGTAAAACTTTATAAGGCAGCTTATAAAAAATTCATTAAGAAAGATTTCCCGCAGGATCCGATGGTTCAGCTTTGGGCAGCTATTGATGCGGTTTTCGGTTCATGGAACAATGAAAGGGCAATTAAATACAGGGCAATTAACAATATTGTTGGGCTTCTTGGAACAGCTGTAAATGTACAGACAATGGTTTTCGGTAACTATGGCGAGAATTCCGGAACTGGTGTTTGCTTTTCAAGAGAAGGGTTACACCGGAACAGCTTGACCAGCTTCTCCATCCAATGATTGATCCCAAACTCAAGAAAACACTTAAAGCTCTTACAAAAGGGCTTAATGCCTCGCCTGGAGCTGCATGCGGACAGGTCGTTTTCAGCGCTGATGAAGCTGAGAAATGGGCAAAGTCAGGCAAGAAAGTACTTCTTGTAAGAAAGGAAACATCCCCGGATGACATCGGCGGAATGGTTGTTTCACAGGGTATTCTCACATCAACAGGCGGTATGACTAGTCACGCAGCAGTTGTTGCAAGAGGTATGGGAACACCATGCGTTGCTGGCTGTAAAGACCTTGGGATTTCAGGAAAAGTAATAAAGGTCAAAGGACTTGAGATAAAAGAAGGCGACTATCTTACAATAGATGGATCGACCGGAGAGGTTTTTAACGGAAAAGTTGATCTTGTAAAACCGAAATTTGACGAAAGGCTTACAAAATTCCTTTCATGGGCAGATGAAATCAGACTTGGAGCTGTAAGAAAAGGTTTGCCAAAAGGTTTTCTTGTTAGGACAAACGCTGATCAGCCGAATGATGCCAAGATTGCACGGGAATTCGGAGCTGAAGGTATTGGACTTTGCAGAACAGAGCATATGTTCTTTGACGCAGGCAAACTGGAAATATTCCAGGAAATGATTGTTGCGGAAGATGTTGCCACAAGGAAGGCAGTTTTAAAGAAACTCCTTAAGCTTCAGCAGAAAGACTTTGAAGGCATTTTTGCAGCAATGAATGGGCTTCCTGTAACAATCAGGCTTCTTGATCCGCCACTTCATGAATTTGTTCCTAAAACACCTGAAGATACAAAAGCAATTGCTAAAACAATTGGAATAACAGTTGATAAATTACAGGCTAAAATTGATTCACTCCATGAATTAAATCCGATGCTTGGACACAGGGGCTGCCGCCTTGGTGTTACATACCCTGAAATCTACGATATTCAGGTAGAAGCAATAATGAGGGCTGCATGCGAACAGACAAAGAAGGGTGTAAAGGTCCTTCCTGAAATCATGATTCCTCTTGTTGGTACCTATCAGGAACTCAAGATGTTAAGGGAAAATGCGGAAGCTGTAATAAAATCAGTTTTCGAAACAATGAAAATGAAGGTAGAACATAAAATCGGAACTATGATTGAAATTCCGAGAGCCGCAATAACAGCTGACGAAGTAGCTAAATATGCAGACTTCTTCTCATTCGGCACAAATGACCTTACCCAGATGACATACGGATATTCCAGGGACGATATAGGTTCTTTCCTGCCGGATTATATCAGCCAGGGTATTCTTGAGAGAGACCCGTTCCAGGCGATCGATCAGAATGGTGTTGGAGTTCTAGTAAAAATGGCAGCTGAAAAAGCGCGGGCGATGAAACCAGACATCAAGCTTGGAATCTGTGGTGAGCATGGAGGAGAGGCTTCATCAATAGAATTCTGCTACAGGACAGGGCTTAATTATGTTTCCTGCTCTCCGTACAGGGTTCCTCTTGCAAGACTCTCAGCTGCTCATGCAGTACTTAAGAATAAATAGGATAATCTTGTTATCAAAAGGCTGTCACATTAAGTGGCAGCCTTTTTTTTGGACAGAGGTATTTACATGATGGATTTATATCAGCTCTACAGGGTATTAATAGGTCATTATGGACCGCAGGGCTGGTGGCCTGTAATATTATCAGAAAGAGATGGTTTTACTGATGCGTCAGGATATCATAAAGATAAACCGGTTTTTGATGCAAATATTACGGAAAAATATGAAATAATTACAGGTGCAGTTCTTACTCAGAATACCAGCTGGAATAATGTTTATAAATGCATTAACACTTTAAAAGAAAAGAAGATAGTAACTCCGGAAATATTTTTAAATACTGAAAGTGATTTCATCAAAGCATTAATCAAAAAATCAGGTTATTATAATCAGAAATATACAAAATTATCAAAATTGCTTCATTTCTTAATCCTTAATGATTATTTGAACAGACCCGAGAGTATTTCACGTGATGCGCTGCTTGAGCAGTGGGGAATAGGGGAAGAAACAGCAGATTCTATTCTACTGTACGCTTTTAATAAACCATATTTTGTAATTGATTCCTATACCAGAAGATTGCTTAAGCGTATTGGAAATGTGTTTTATAAAAAATACAGTGAATATCAAAAATACATAATAAATAGTATTCCTAAAAATATACAGATTTACAATGAATACCATGCGTTGATAGTTAAACATTCTGTTGATGTTTGCAGAAAAAAGCCCCTTTGCTCACAATGTTTTCTTGCAGATCGTTGTGAAGGAAGAGATATTTGATGCATTGTAAAAAAAGGTTGAAAAAGTATAAATTAAATAATTACTTAATTTATATGTAGACAGAATATATATTATCGGAAGTATTGAATATCATTATAGCAACAATATATCACATCAATGCTATTTTTTTTCGCTTACCTTGTGATATATATAAATGACAGTAATTGATATCACAAGCGGAGGGAAAATATTAACAACCCCGTTTATCTTTGTAAGCGCATGAATGATGTTTTCAAAATAATACTCTATAATTGCTCCGAGAAAAGAGCCAATAATGGCAACAATCAACACTCCCCAGAAATTACCGATAAAAGCCTTGTTGTAAACATAATAAAAAACAAGAGCAGATCCGAAACCAATAAGAATATAGATGATGCCGATGTTGAAATAATATGAAAACATTGAATACCTGAACCTTTAATTAATTTAGAAGAGTATCGTATTGTATATAACCAAGCCATACAGGCCTGCTGTAGATATTGTAAACATTATCATATTTGCCATAGGAAAAAACAAAAAGTGAAAGAGTTACCCTATTGTGTGATATATCTGAATCTTCAGTATTGGAAAGATCATCATAAATAAATGATTTGTAGTTATCAGTATCATCCGGGTCAACAACTGTTCTGTAAAGCGTAATCTCTGGATAAGACAGGTAATTCACCGTGGGATTTTTCACACTGGCAGCGACATCTGAAAAATCCAGAGTAATCGTAAATTCGGAATCTCTGTCAGAATGATCAATATAGATCATTGGATAAGTTGTTTTCTTATCAGTGGTAGATACAGTATTAATTCTTTTAAACCCTAAAGTTGTCAAATTTGAAGGCTCCGGCTCTTCAACGGAAAACAAACTTTTATAATCAGAAGCCATGTTTGTAGTGTCGCTGGAGAATTCATAAAACTTATAATAAAGTTCATAACCCTGAAAAACATCAGGATCATTGTCATCCCTGTTGTAAATCTTTATTATACCAGGTGTACCGCTAAGAGATGTAGTATCAGGTGCATAGATATACGGGTAATCATTTAATCCGCAGCCCTGCATAAACAGCATAAAAACAACAAGGCTGCGGAGAGTCATGCTGGCCAAATTATTGTTACGGGGTATCATACCCTCCCTTGACATCAAGAAGTTCATATATTAATACCGGTTTATTCTTCCCTTTAACCCTTATATTGTCAAGTTCCCTGACTATAACTTTATCTTTAACAAGCGCATGTGTAAACTCACTGATAATAATCTGTGTTCCATACTGTTTGTTGGTGCCTTCAAGCCTTGCTCCGAGATTTACGTTATCGCCCATAAGAGTATAATTCATTCTTCCAAGAGATCCCATATTCCCTACAGTCATAACTCCTGAGTTAAGTCCAATTCCTATATTTATCCTCTTCTCGCGGGGCCAGCCCTCATTAAGATTACGAAGTGCGTCCATCTGTTTTAGTGCGCATTTACACGCAAGGATGGCATGGTCGTCCTGTGGGATAGGCGCTCCCCAGAAGCACATTATTTCATCACCGACATACTTATCAAGAGTTCCCCTGAATTCAAGTATAATATCAGTCATTGCGGTAAGGTAAAGATTTAAATGGTTTACCAGTTCCTGCGGTGTCATGGTCTCTGAAAGGGTTGTAAAACCCCTGATATCAGAGAAAAATACTGTAAGGTTTTTATCAACACCTCCAAGTTCCGGAGGATTTTCAAGTATCTGGTCAACAACGGCAGGACTGACATAACGGCCGAACATGTTCTTGATTCTTTTCTTGTCTTTTTCCTCAGTCATGACACGATAAACAACTATAGAAAGGAAAGTAAAGAAAACCCCGATAGCTGATGGGGGGAAATTTACAATATAATTCATTGTATCGAAAATGATACTTGTTGTTATAAAAAAAACTAGAATAGAGAAAATTGAAAATGCTGCGGCCCAGTGTGTCGAGAGTCTTGATGTAATAAAAGCAGTACACATAACAAGAACAAACAGAACAGTAATGTTTATCCAGTTAGGCACTTCCCTGAGGAATTTATTCATAAGGATGGTATTAAGCGAGTTGGCGTGAATTTCTACGCCATACATAAGTCCATATGGTGTTGTTTTCTCATCTGCTGCAATACCGCGTGCAAAGGGTCCTGTCATAAGTATTTTGTTTGCGACTGCCATTGTTTTTGGCCATGTGGAAGAATTGGATGATGGAGATTTCGCTGCATAACCTGAGTATGACCTTATAGGAAAAGTCTGATGTCCGCCCGGGTCAGCAGTAGATGGATTGCCCATGAAGTTAATCAGCATCTGCCCGTTACTGTCTATCGGTATAACAACTTCGTCAAGAACCTTTTTTACCTCTGGTTTTATAATTTCGCCAGCCTTGTTGTATTTAGCCGGCTTTACAGTTACCTGATATGGAGACCATTCCTGCTTTGATACATCAAAATACTGTGGAGAAGGGATTTTAATGTATTCCCCTACTTTTACTTCAATATCTGAGGGTTTTTTATTGAAGTATTCAAGTGCAAGTGAAAGTGTTATAGAAGGAACAAACGTATCCCTGTATTTTTTTATTATATAATAATAGCTTTCCTGCCCGTCCTGTGTCTGTGTTTTAATTGGGGGTGAATTCTTCTTGACTGTTTCTTTTAACAGTTCAATCTGATCATTTTTAAGAGGATATGAGATGGGATGGTCATCTCCCTTGATATCTGTCCATCCAAGGCGTTCAAAGACCTTTTCATTGATAATATAATCAGTTGTTAAATCATCAATATTTACAGTGTCAATCAGAATTGAAGATTTAGAAATCAATCCCTGCCTTCTGTAAATCTTGTCAAAATCTTCTTTGAAATTGGCATGACCATAACCTTTTATTGCCCTTGCAAGAGGCTGCAAGGGAGGCTGAATCCCGGGATAAGATGTAATTGTATGCCAATTGCCCTTTACGTTGGTAATTCTTCCGTATGTATCGTAAAGTATTTCCTGCCGTTTTACATAATCATCTTTTATAGATTCAGAAGGCGGCATTTCGTCAAGAACTGTTTCAAGAAAAACTTTCCCGCTTTCATTCATGGCTTCAACAAGAAGGGCATCATCATATGGCCTTCTCTCATCAGGCTCTATAAAGAAAATATCAATAAACAGCGCCCTTTCCCTGTCTTCCTGGTTTTGAATGCGTGAAAATGTTTTTATGAGGTCTGAATGCCTGTATCTTGGGAAGGGCCATTTACCAAATCTGTTAAGACTTCTGAAGTCAATTCCAAGAATAAGTATATCGGGGGAAATGTTCGGATTCTGTACAGACTGCGTGACGCCTTCCTGAATATATGTTTTCTGAGAAACATTTTTCAGGTAAAAATTAATATCAAGCATTTTCAACTTGAGTTTATTGGTTATATCTGTGTAATTTTCCGTAAACATGATGAGGCCGAATATTAAAAGCGCAATAAGCATCCCAAAATGCTTTGTTTCCAGAATTTTTACACCGGCTGCTTTTTTACCCATTGGAATCCCCCCCTGAAGTTTTTTAAATTGGATTTTCGTCAGGTAGTGATTTTGCCTGAAATCTTGAGGTAAATTATACGGTTTCTTGCCAAATTTGTCCAATCACTATTTGTATATTTACCAGTAAGCATATTATAATACTCTGCGGCTGAAGTAAAATCATTTTTCAGTTCATAAACTCTTCCAATGGAAAAAAGTACATGCGGGACATCAGGATAGTCATTGGAATAATCATCAATAATCTTTTTATAGTTTTCCAGGGCTGAATCGAGGTTGCCGGCTTCTTCTTGGCAAACAGCTGTATTATTAAGTGCAATTGGAGCAAGATAGGATTTTTTGTATTTACTGCTGAAAGCAGTAAAGATTTCAATTGCCTTGTCATATTGCGCATCATGATATAAAAGTTCACCTTTCATGAACAATGCCCTTTGTCCTGCATAAAAATTGCCGTATTTAGCAGTTAAACCTTCCAGCGATTTAACCATTTCGTCGAGTTTTGTTTTTTTCAACTGCAGATCGGTTTCTTCACTCAGCAGTGCATATTCATCTTCAAGTTTTTCAATAAGTATTGTGGATTTTTCATTAATGGATGACCATATTTCACTGTAGACAGCTGCTCCGACTGTTAAAAACAGTATGGCGGTAAGCGTTATAACCAGTAATTTCCATCTGGTGGAAAGAAAAGAAGAAAAGTTTTTCAGAAATTTTTGTTTGGAAGTCAATTCTTCATGCTGCATCAAGTTACTCCTTGCGTTCATCATTTATTTCCAGTTCTTTCATTAATCTGGATAGGTATGTTCTCTGAATGCCCAGAACAGAAGATGTTCTGCTCTGGTTCCAGTTGTTTGCTGACAGCGCCTTTATTATATATTTTTTTTTGAAATTGTTGATAGCGTTTTTTAATGGCAATATTTACTTTAATAACCTCATCGGAACCAAGGCTGTTTATTGAGCCGCTTTCAATTACCTTTAAAAGTCGTGACTGTATATGGTACGGAAGTTCGCATATTTCATCCAGAAAGATTGTACCATTATCAGCTGAAATGAATTTTCCTTTCCTGTCTGCAATTGCATCAGTGAATGCACCTTTGAGATGCCCAAACAGTTCAGTCTCAATAAGTGACTCTGGTATTGCCGCGCAATTAACTTCAATGAATGGTTTGTTTCTTCTTTTGCTTTTTTCAAATACAAGATTTGCAAACAATTCTTTTCCTGTCCCGCTTGCGCCTGTTATAAGAACAGGCGCATCAGTTTTGGCTATTTTTATGGCATTGTTTTTACATTGTTTGATAAGAATTCCGGAACCGATTATTTCCCTGATTCCATTTACAGAATTATCAATATGTGGTTTTATATTTACCGGGTAATCAGCCTTATTTTCCACTCTGCTTCATAAAATCACCAAGTGTTGCCATCGGTGTATCATTTTCAGACTGTATGTATTTTGATATTTCTTCCCTTTGTATCGATTTCTTATACTCTTTTATAGAAAGGGAAAGCTTCTTCTTTTTGGAATTAATTTCAGTTACTACAGCTTTAACCTTGTCCCCGACTTTATATTGCTCAAAATCCGCATCCAGTTCTTCATTAATATTTTCTGATATATTGCTCTTATTAATCAGCCCTTCAATTTCACCCTGAACTTTTACAAACAGGCCGAAATCAGTTTTGCCGGTAATTTCACCTTCAATAACATTGCCTTTGGCAAAGGCTTTTGAAAGTACATCCCAGGGATTATCAGTGAGCTGTTTTATTCCAAGCCTAATCCGCCTGTTTTCCTTGTCAACATTGATAATAACAATATTTATCATTTCATTTGGTTTTAAAATTGAAAATGCATTTTTAACTTTTTTGGTCCATGAAATATCATCAATATGAAGAAAACCGCTGATACCCTCTTCAAGCTCGATAAAAGCTCCAGCGTTTGTAACCTTGAGAATTTTCCGTTCAAGCTGCATCCCCTCAGGATAGCTTTTCTCAATGGAATCCCAGGGATTTTCAAGCACCTGTTTGATGCCTAAAGATATCCTGCCCTGAGCCAAATCATATGCTAAAATCATGCATTCAACATCATCACCGACAGAAAAAAGCTCTTTTGGATGGTTGATTTTCTTAACCCAGGAAAACTCTGATATATGAGCCATTCCTTCAATTCCATCTTCTATTTCAATAAATGCACCAAAATCTGTAAGTTTTGTAACTTTACCTTTAACAACATCGCCAACCTTGAATTTAACAGCAAAAGTATCCCATGGGTTTTCAGAGAAGTGCTTCAGTGAAAGATTGATTTTGTTATTTTCCTTGTCAAGGTTAATAATCTTGAGTTTGATTTTCTGTCCTTTTTTAACATAATCTTTCGGCTTGGCAACGTGGCCCCAACTCATATCATTTATATGAAGGAGACCATCAAATCCGCCCAGATCGATAAAAGCACCGAAAGAAGCTATGCTTTTTACAATTCCCTCAATTTCATCACCTATTTTTGCATTGCTAAAAAACAGATCCTTCTTTCTTGCAAGTTCTTCAATAAGATATCCCTTTCTGTTAAGGACTATGTTTATTTTTTTATCGCTGTAAAGTCTTTCAATATAAAAATTGTAGGTGTTGTTTATGTAATCTTCAGGATTTTCAGCCTTTCCCGCATCGATTTTAGATATTGGAACAAATGCTTTTAAGTTATACCCCAGAAGAACCTCAAACCCGCCCTTTATGTCTTTGAGAACCTTTCCTTCAATTGGGGTCTTGTCCTGAAATGCCTTTTTAAGGTTTTTCCAGAATTCTTTTTCATCATATTTTCTTTTTGAAACAATTATCTGGCCGTCTCTGCTTTCTTTTTTTATAAGTACAACATTGACAATATCGCCTACTTTGGGAGTTTTTTCAAATTCTGATAATGGAATTTTACCTTCTGATTTATAGCCTATATCAACAAAGACAGTATCGTCAGTAACCTGTATAATGTTACCTTCGACTACATGGCCCTCTTCCAGTTCATCGAGAGATTTTAAATATTCTTCCTGAAGGTTTGTCTGTGTGCTGATTTCTTCGCTGCTGATGATTTCTCTCTCTTCCATTTTGGAAAAACTCCTAATTTACTGCCTTTTTTTGTTTATTTCAGACAATACTTTCTCACAAACTTCGTCTATGGTCAAGTCCGAACTATTTAAATAAATTGCATCTGCAGATATTTTTAATTTGCCAAATTCTTTGCTGTGGTCTATATTGTCCCGTTCTTCTATGCTGCTTTTAATATCCTCAAATGACTTGTTGCTGACACCCTGATCAAGACGTCGTCTGGCTCTTTTCTCAATTGAAGCATCAAGATAAACCTTGACTTCAGCGTCAGGGAATACAACTGTTGTAATATCTCTGCCTTCTGCAATAAGATCATAATTTTTTGATACAAGGTGTATCTGCTCGTTAATCCTTTCCCTTACTTCCCTGATTGAAGACACCTGTGCGACAATGGCATCTACCGAATCGGAATGGAGATAATCCTCAACATCAACTCCATCGAGATGTATTCTCGTGTTTATTATTTCAATTTTATGCTGTTTTGCCGAATCAATTATGGAATCTTTATCATTGATACCGATATTTTTTTTTATTACCGCGTAAGTAAGTGCCCGGTAAAAATTGCCTGTATTGAGATTGAAAAAGCCGGTAATCTGTGAAAGCTTTAATGCTACAGTGCTTTTTCCTGCTCCCGCAGGACCGTCAATTGCAACTATCATTTCAAACCCCTGTTTTCCAGAAACCACTTAACCTCTTTTTCTCCCAGATAACGGTATGTGCCGGGAAGTATTCCTGTCAGCTTTACGCATCCAATCCTGACTCTTTGAAGTTTTTTAAGCTTTATCCTGTAATGTGAAAAAATGTTGCGGATTTCCCTGTTTTTCCCCTCAACTAGCACCAGGCTGACACGATATGGGGTTTTAAAAGAATAGCTTTTGATTCTATATAATTCCCCGTTTATTCTAACTCCCTTTATCATTTCCTTTAGGGTTTCTTCACTTATCTGATCTCCGGTATCAGCGATGTATTCTTTTTCAAATTCTGATGATGGATGTGATACAATTTTCCCGAAATTACCATCATTTGTTATCAGTATCAGCCCGGAAGACATATAGTCCAGCCTTCCAATCTGAAACATTCTGTAGCTGCTGAAATCCTTAAAGTATGAAAGAATAGTGGTTCTGTCTCCAGGGTCTGAACTGGAACATATTACTTTCTGTGGTTTATTGAAAGCGAGGTATATCTTTTTCTGTGTGGGATAGACTTCTCTTCCCTTGAAATAAACAATATCTCCCGGGAATACTTTTTCCCCCATTCTGTTGATTGACCTGGAGTTTATGCGGACATGTCCTTCTTCTATGAATTCCTCGCATTTTCTTCTGGATCCAAGACCGCAGTTGGCGAGATAGACCTGAAGCCTTATACCATCTTCACTTGTTTTTTCATCAGTTTTTTTGCCATTTCCTCTACCCATTAAGTTCAAACCTCTTCATGTCAGTATCATTCATTTTTGGAAGATCGGAAATGCTTTTGAGCTTAAAAAGCGTCAGAAATTCCTGTGTTGTTCCGTAAGTAACCGGCTTGCCCGGAGTATCTTTTTTACCTGTTTCCCTGATAAGCTTTCTTGCAAGAAGAACCCTGATCATACCATCCGCAGCCACTCCCCTGATATTCTCAATCTCAACACGTGTGACAGGCTGTGAATATGCTATTATGGCAAGTGTTTCAATTGCTGCGCGGGAAAGCCTGTTCTCGTTCTTTTTACCGTACTTGCCCTTAAGGTAATCCCAGAATTCAATTTTTGGAGCCATCTGATATCCTCCACCGATTTCTATCAGTTCAAGCCCCCTGTCAGCCATGGAAAGTTTTTCCTTCAGGTTGGACAGTGTCTGCAGTACAGCCTCTTTTGAGAAATTTGTTATTTTTATTAAAGAATTAAGATCGATGGGATCACTTTCAAGAAAGAGTATGGCCTCTATCAATGCTTCTTCTTTTTCCAATTTCATTAACCTTCCCTGGATACTTCGCTTTTATTCTGGTATTTACGTATTCTGATGTCTCCGAACATTCTGTTCTGATAAACAGCTATAAGCTTATTTTTAACCGAATCAAGTACTGCGAGAAATGAACAGACAAATTCCAGAACTGACGAATTATTCCTGATTAGTTCAGTAAAAAGTATTTCCTGGTTTTTTTCAAGCAGTTCGATCATGAAAGTTATTTTTTCATTAAGGGTAACTTCCTCATATATATCAAGTATCTGCTCATTTGAGAGGCTGCTTATTATTGATGAAAATGTCTGAAGGAGGTCCCAGATATCAACCTCTTCCCACAATTCTTCATCATTGACAAAAGGGAGGTTCCTCTGACTGCTTGTCCTCTCAATTATCCATTCTGACTCTTTTTCCTTGTCGCTCATTATTTCCGAAAGCTTCTTGAATTTCTGATATTCAATAAGACGTTCCACAAGCTCTTTTCTTGGGTCCTCAAACTCTTCATCAATATCAACTTCTACAGGGAGAAGCATCCTTGATTTGATATACAGCAATGTCGCTGCCATTGTGTAAAATTCCGAAAGGTTGTCAAGGCTTTTCTGTGTCGCATACTCAAGGTACTGAAGGTACTGCTCGACTATTTCCGCGATCGGTATATCATATATATTGATTTCTGACTTTTTGATTAGGAATAGAAGCAGGTCCAGCGGTCCTTCAAATTCCCCCAGCTTGAATTTCTGTGAATTGTTTTCAGTTTGACTTATAACCATTTTTTTATCCTGTTTTTCTGTATTTTTCAATATATCGGCAGGATTGATAAAGGTATACACCCTGATCGGGAAGACCTTCAGATATTTTATCATATTTCAGGGAAGTCAGGGGATCTGCCGGATTTCCGCAGATATCCAGCAAGGGAAGAAGGACAAAGAGTCTATCTTTCATCCCGGGATGCGGTATAACAAGCTCTGAAGTGTTGATTACCCTGTTGCCATAAAGAAGAATATCAATATCAATGATTCTCGGCCCTTTTGGCATGAGCGGGTCTCTTGTCCGTCCCATTAATTCTTCAGTCTCAAGCGCAAGAGTAAGGAGCTGCTGTGGTGAAAGCCTTTTGTTTTCAGGGAAAATACCGCAGAAGACTGTATTAAGAAAGTCAGGCTGATCTGTAAAAAATAAAGGCTTTGATTCATAAAGCGGCGCAGTTTCAAGTGACAAGAAACTCTTTTCAAGATGAAAAAAAGCCTCTGCTATGTTTCTCTCTCTGTTTCCTATATTTGAGCCGACACCTATGCAGACAACAGAATCAGAAAAGCTTAGCATCTTCGCTTTTTACAGCTTTTTCTTCAGCTTCCTTTTTAAGAGGAGCAGGGAAAAGAAGCTCCCTTACCTTTCTATCAAGCTCCTGCATGATAGCTGGATTGTTTTCAATAAAGTCCTTGGCATTATCACGGCCCTGCCCTATTTTCTCTTCTCCGTACGCATACCAGCTCCCGCTTTTCTCTACAAGACCAAGGTTAACCGCAGCGTCAAGCAGACAGGATGTTGCCGATATTCCTTTCCCGAACATTATCTCGAGATCAACTTTCCTGAAGGGAGGAGCTACCTTGTTTTTTACAACCTTTACCCTTACCCTGTTCCCAATGGCATCTTCAGATGTTTTTTCTATTGTTTCGGTTTTTCTTACTTCAAGGCGGATTGACGCATAAAATTTAAGTGCCTTGCCCCCTGTTGTTGTTTCGGGATTTCCGAACATGATGCCGATTTTCATTCTTATCTGGTTAATGAAAATGAGGCAGGTATTTGACTTTGAAAGAATTGATGTAAGTTTTCTGAGAGCCTGGCTCATGAGTCTTGCCTGGAGGCCCATATGGGAATCACCCATATCACCCTCTATTTCCGCCTGCGGAGTAAGCGCCGCGACAGAGTCTATGACTATGATATCAACCGCTCCTGACCTTATAAGAGATTCTGTTATCTCAAGCGCCTGCTCGCCGGTGTCTGGCTGTGAAACCCAGAGGTCGTCAGTATTTACACCAAGATTCCCTGCGTAAACAGGATCAAGCGCATGTTCGGCATCGATGAAAGCAGCGACTCCTCCCTGCTTTTGTGATTCAGCAATTGCATGAAGCGCAAGCGTGGTCTTCCCGGAAGACTCAGGGCCGTATATTTCTATTACCCGCCCTTTTGGATATCCGCCTATTCCCAGTGCTGCGTCGAGTGTTATCGAACCGGAAGGAATTACTTTTATACTTGTATCTACTGCCCTTTCACCGAGTTTCATTATGGAGCCTTTTCCAAACTGTTTTTCAATCTGAATCCGTGCTGCCTCAAGAGCCTTCTGTTTTTCAGAATCATTATGCTTAATCTCAGGTGCCTGAATATCTGTCTTCTTTGCCATTATAGCTTCCTCCTCCCGTGAATAACCCGCTGATCGGCAAGGTACTTCATTTTAATTTTGCATATTTACTTTACGAGGTCAAGAAGCCTTCATATAATGGAATCAATGTTGAAAAAAAACATTTTGATCTTTAGTGTTTTTACGCTGCTTTCCGGTTTTATGATTAAAGCAGGGGCAGAAGAATCAGAATACGGATGGCTGAAATCAAGCACAGAAAAGGAAAACATAATTATCCTTGAATCATTTAAAGGGATGGGCCTGGCTGAAAAAATCATATCCATAAAGTATCTCTCAGAACGTGAAGATAAAAACTACGCATTTTTGATAAACGATATTTACCATTCAGGAAGCCTTAAATCAGGAGAGAGGGAATATCTGCTTTTTCTTATACTGGACATTCTGGTTGTAAGCAGGGAAGCAGCAGCAAAAACGGGCAGACCATTCATTGATATTTGCCGTGATATTTCTTCGTACAGGCAGTCAAATCTGCGGAAAAAGATAATGGAAAAAACAAGCCTGATGGAAAAAAATGACTCGGAAGGTGTTCTGATGAAAGAGGCACTGTTCTTAAGGGATTTTGTAAAACATGAAAACACTATGAATCAGGAAATGCTTGAAGAATGCAGAATATTCTTCAGAAAAGCCTATGAATCCGGTTCTGCAGTGCTTGCTGATTATACAGAAATGATTTATACAGAGGCAAGGAACATTCCGGAATCCTTCAGAAAGCCTTAAATGAGTCAATCAGTATTGTAACAGGCCCGTCATTTATATAATCAACAGCCATGCAGGCGCCAAACTCACCTGTGCCGGTATTCAGTCCGCTCTTCCTGATAATATCAACGAATTTCTGGTAGAATTCCATGCCCTTGTCCGGCGCTGCTGCTTCGCTGAATGACGGCCTTCTCCCTCTTCTCGTATCTCCATACAGGGTAAACTGGGAAATAACAAGTATATCCCCTCTGACATCAAGCAGGGAGAGATTCATTTTGTCTTCGCTGTCATGGAAGATCCTGAGGTTTAAAACCTTGTCCGCTGTGTATTCACAGTCTGCGTCAGAATCGTTTATGTGAACTCCGAGGAATACTACAAGGCCTGGGCCGATACTGCCCGAAATATGCCCGTCAACAGCAACTGATGCCTTTTTAACACGCTGCACTACTGCCCTCATTTTATGTAATTCCTGAGTGTAACAGCCTTCAGCTTGATAACACTTTCCGTGTTGAGCTGCCCGATTATGTCATAGGTGAATTCCTCATCAAGTAGAACGGGAAAATCAGCTGTGACGTTAATTATTCCCTCAAGCACCTTTCCTGATTCATAGCCTACCAGAAGCTCAAAGCTTGCATGATCTTCATATATTCTGATGTTTGCTATTTTACCTGTCCATTTAATATAGCAGTTATTGTAAAGATATGGTTTTTCAATTACATCGCGGTAACTGATGCTGTTCTGAAAATACCTGAAGTCTGGTTCCCTGAGATAGCTTGAAAGAAGCCTTGCTTTCTCCTTTACAGCTTCAGACGCATTGGAATATAAGATCATGTTGATCTTTATGCGGGATTCATTATCTTTATTGTCTATAAAAAGCTTTTTCGCGGATTCAAAGGATTCAACAATCTCACGCCCCTTTAGCTCCAGTTTGAAATCCCCTTCTGCGACAATATCCTTTATCTCCCTGCTTATTGTCAGTTCTGGATAAAGGTTTTTTGTCCTGCTGAACCTGTTCATTATTCCCCTGGATAAAAAGAAAGCGCCGGAAGAGAGAACCAATATAATCAGTGCAACAGCAGCAATGCGCAAAGATTTATATATAATCATGTTTTTTCTGTAAGGAATGAATCTGTGAAGGTTTTTTGCGAGAAATTCCTCGGGGACTGACTCAAGAGCTCCTGCTTTTTTAATAAGCTCAAGTGAATTCTTGGCATAGTGGTTTTTAGGATCCTTATCCAGGATATCAAGCCATATCCTTATTGCCTCTGACGGTTTGTTGTGCTTAAGATGGATAACTGCCAGTCCAAGCATTGTTTTGCTGTTGGAAGGTGTTATCTGAAGAGCTCGCCTTAAATATGAATTCGCGCCGCTGTAGTCTCCGAGAAGAAGACATGCCATACCAAGATAGTAATAAAAATATTCATCATCCCGGTATTTAAAAACTTCCGGTTCCAGTATTCTTATTACATTTGAGTATTTACCAAGTTTAAACTGTTTCTCAGCTTTTTTCAGATTTTTGACTTTCATTTTACTGCGGCATTGTCCCGGCCGCCGCATCCTGTTGAGTTTCACCAGGTGCAGCAGCCCGGGATTTTCCTTCCTGCTGGCTGTTTTTTAACGCATTTATTTCATCATTCATTTTTTTTATCAGCTGATCCTGCATTTCCAGCTGTTTTTTCAGAACATTATTGGTTTCCCGGAGAGATATAAGAAGTGAATTGGTATCTTCCTCTGAGAGAAGAGCAAGTTTTTTCTGGTAACTCAGTATTGCCTGATTGTATTCTTTTTCTTTTTTTATAAACTGCTCCCTTTCCCTGAGTGCTTCTTCATGACTCCATTTCAGAAGCTTGATAAGCTCCTCTTCCCTTTTGCCAAGATTTATCAATTCAATCCTGTATTTGGCTGCTTCGTATTTGTAGCTGTCCTTATATTCTGTTTCGACAATACGGTATAATTTCAGAGATTCCTCAATATGCCCAAGGTTAAAGAGGGATTCCGCCATCCAGTAAAACGCATTACCTTCAAGAGGATGACTTGCGCTGTTATCAATAAACTGATTGAGAAAATCTATTGAAATCTCATATTTGCCATTTATAAAAGCTATTCTTCCTTTCTGGTACAGCGCTTCAGGGAATTCTTCCGAAAAACCATAACCGGTAATGATGCTGTCGTAATTATTATCAGCTTCCTTGTAGTTCCCAAGAGCCATATGGCAGTTCCCAAGCATGAGAAAACCATGGCTTTTTAATGATGAAGGGCATATTTCGATTGCTTTACGGAATTCCACAATCGCGTTTTGATAATCTGCTTTTGCGAAATATTCCCTGCCGATATTGAAATAATCCAGATAAAGAGGATTATTCTGTTTTTCCTGTGCACCGGATGTATAAATACCAGATACCGAAATACAAAATAAACAGAATATCAAAGATTTTTTATTCAAAATAAAAATCCCCCTGCTTTATTTTATCGGCAAATAGAAAATTATTCATTAATGCGCTTCAGTCAGCCCTGTGAGGCAATACCGCCGTTTCTGATCATCTTCACCTCTTCTGCCGGGTCTTTTGAGTTGAAAAATGCAGAAGCGGTAATAAGTACATCAGCTCCAGCGCTTATAAGACCAGCTGAAGTTTCCCTGTTGACACCGCCGTCAACAAGTATTTCAAAATTCAGGTTTTGTTTTCTCCGTATTGAATCAAGTTCCGCAATTTTCCTGATGCATGAAAAGATCATCTTCTGGCCGGAAAAACCAGGGTTTACAGTCATGACCTGGACATAATCAACTAGTTCGATGATTTCAGAAATAGACGCAGCAGGTGTTGAGGGAACAAGGCAAATTCCTGCTTTTATCCCCCTGTCCCTGATTGAATTTAATGTCCGGTTTATGTGGATGTCGTTCTCAAAATGAAAAGAAAGTAAATCAGCACCAGCTGTAATGTATGTATCAATGAATATATCTGGGTTGTTGACCATGAGGTGAACATCCAGAGGCAGATGTGTTATCTTTTTTAAATCAGCAACAAATTTATTCCCGAAAGTGATCTGGGGAACAAAATGCCCATCCATCACATCGACATGAATATTATCAATTCCTGATGTTTCACATAATCTGACAGCATCACGTATAGCAGTCAGATCAGCGCCAAGAATCGAAGCAGAAACTTTTATTCTTTTATTATTGCTCATGGTTATTATTTATCAAATTATTATTATTAAAGCAATTACGAAAAAAGTGTTTAATTGACTATTTTAGGCAGACAAGTATAATGATAAGAAGAATATGGATAAAAGCCTGATTGGTGTAAAAGAGAATATTGCATCATTGCTGCAAACAGCAAGAGAATGCCTGAAAAAAGGGGATTTCGAAAAGGCTAAAGCTGAAATAGAAAAGGCTCTTGCAATTGATTTCAATGAGCCTCTTGTAATAAATGCCCTTAAATTTGTGAACTTCTGGATGGAAAGAAAAGCACGTTTCCAAAGCGTGGCCGGTCACTATGAGAGGGGTATCTATCTTTTCAGGCAATGGAAGTCTTTTATACTGTTTTCCTCCAAAACAGGCACTGATGATGAACTGACTGTTTATGCGGTTAAATACTGGGTGTTCAGCCAGTCTCTTTATCATTTCAACGAGATACTTGAAAGCGGGGCTGATGACCCGGAGCTTTTAATGAAGATTGGTTTATGCCATAAAAACATGGGAGACTACTGCAGGGCACTGGAACTGCTTGAGGCAGCCCTTCAGATACGCAGCGAGGATGCTGCGCTCATGGCAGAAATCGCTGACTGTTACGCTTTTATCAACGAGGTTAAAGCGTCAAAAGTGTTTTTCAGGGAAGCTTTTTTTATTGATCCGCAGAGTATTGACATCTGTTCACTTGAATCTCTGCTTGTGAAAAAGCTTATTACCCGAATAAAAAATCTCGGTTATGAGGAAAACCTGCTTAAAGAGTGGATACCAATTTATGGCGTATTATATGGTGTTTTCAATGTAAAAAGAGAGTTAAAAGCACTTGAACTTGGCAAACTCAAACAGTCAATAAACACGCTTGAACACCAGCTTGAAGAGGATGGAGAAAATAAGGAATTAATTATTCCGAGGCTTATTAACCGATATTTCTGGCTTATTGATTATTACATAAGCATAAGCGACAGCAAAGACAGGATAGAGGATGTACTCAGGAAGATCAACAAACTTGATCCTTCTATATATGAACTTTACTCAAACTAAGGTTGTTTTAGTACGCATAATCTTATAATATAAAATCTGGAGAAAACGATGAGTTCAAACTTACTGGAAAAAATAAATCAATTGCTCAATGAGGAAAAATGGACACGTGCGACTATTAAAAGTTATTCCATTAATAATTTCAAGGAACTTGATGAGATCATAAAGGAAACTGTCGGGGATGAGTCAAGGCATGACGTTCTTGAAATATGCGAAGAACACCTCAGCCATTCTAAAAACAGCATCATAGCACTATACATTTCAGGAATCCTCTCGCTTTCACGGCATATTATCGATGATTCCAACCTGATGGTTCTGATAAACATATTCTCTGACAATCATAAGCTCAACATTGTTGAGTACCTTTGCGGAAGGATTCTTGATTATGGCGAAAACAAGTTTGCCCTCAGGACGCTTGCCGAGTGTTATGAGAACGAGGGTGAAAACGACAAGAAAATAGAAATCTGGCTCAGGCTTATAAAAGTTGACTACGAAGAAACTGACATTGTTAAACATCTTGCCGAGAAATATGAATCTGAGGGCAACAAGGAAAAGGCTGTTGATTTCTTCAAAAAAGCTGTGCACCGTTATGCTAACAAGAAGATGTTCGCCAATGTGAAGGAACTCTGGACAAAACTGCTTGATATGTGCCCGGATGAAATTGACTTTTTTTATCATCTTAACAGGAAAATAGCAAAAAATGTAAGCGAAGAAAGAGCCTGTCAGCTCCTTGAAGAGCTTTATGAGCATTACAAGAAAAAACAGAACTGGAATTACGGCATTGATATTTTAAAAAACATACTCTTGCTTGACCCTTCTAACAGCGATATGAGAAGCGAAATTATTTATTGTTTCAGGCAGAAATACAGCTATCATACACAGGTTGAAGAATACATAAAAGTATCCAACCTGGCGCAGAAATGGCGCAATATTCATGAAGCGATAGCCGACTTTGAGAAACATATATCCTTTGAGACAAATAACTTCATTTTTCACAGATCATGGGGAATAGGAAGGATTACAAGCATAAAAGGTGAGAATGTTGTTATTGATTTCATCCAGAAGAAAGGGCACAGCATGGCATTGAAAATGGCTGTAAACGCGCTCACAATGCTTGGAAAGGAACATATATGGGTTTACAAGAGCACCAAAAAGAAGGATGAACTGCGGAAAATTGTCAAGACAGATATCCCATGGACCCTTAAGACAATTATCAAGAGTTTTGATAATTCAGCTGACATGAAAAGAATTAAAAGCGAACTTGTACCAGGCATTCTTACTCCAGGCGAATGGACTTCATGGAGCAATGAAGCAAGAAAAATACTTAAGACAGATACTGATTTCGGGAACCTCCCTGACAAGGTTGACTTCTTTGTTGTAAGGGACAAGCCCATAACATTTGAGGAAAAGGCATATAATAAATTCAAGGCAGAAACAGGTTTTTTCGCGAGGTTAAAGACACTGCTTGATTTTGTTGATGAAGTTTCAGTGGAATCCGATTATTTCCCAGAGATGCTTCAGTACTTCACGAACTACCTGAAATCATACAATACTGTAAATGAATATATTATCAGCAGTTATCTTGTTGTTGACCAGATAATTACAAGATTCCCCCATTTAAATCCCGGGATCTCGGTTTCATTCACTGATCTTCTCGGAGGGATTGAAGACCTTAAAACCGTGTTTAACAAAATTGCTGATTCTGACCTGAAAAAGCTTTTCCTTGATAAAGTCAAGCTTCATGATAAGGGATGGTCTTCGATATATCTGGAGATTTTTCCTGATTATCTTAACAAAAGCGTTATTGACGCATTATTAAGCGAAGGGTATGTAAATGAAATCATTACCTTAATCTCGAAGATTCACGAGAATTATAAGGAATACAGGGAAAGCTTTATGTGGATATTGAAAAATATGGAAGAATATCCAATTTTCAGGAAAGCTTCTCCCGGAGAAGAAAAGATACTAGTAAATACAATACACCTTCTTGACATAACTGACAGGGAAATCGCCAACAAACGGAACGTAAGCGTAAACAAGAAAATAAACCGCCAGATAAACAATTACCTTTTCAAAGAAAACAGGCTTGAGGAGTTCATTCTTAATGCTGAAAAAGAGATAATAATAAGAATGATCTCACTGATTGATGATATAAAGGGAGTTGATCCGTCGCTAAAGATTGAAATCAAGAAAAAGATAAAGAGCATTCACCCTGATATCAAATTTATTGGAATAGAAGAAGAGCTGGACATTGTTTCGCGCGGAATAATCGTTACTGTTGACAGCCTTGAAAACAAGAAAAAGGAGCTGAAATATATTCTTGAAGTTGAAATACCCAAAAACTCAAAAGAGATAGGCGAAGCAATAGCCTTGGGCGACTTGAGAGAAAACGCTGAATACAAGGCAGGAAAAGAAAAACAGGAAATATTGAATTCAACTGTTGGAAAGCTGAAGAGCGAGATTGAGAAATGCCAGGTTTTTGATCCTGCAAAGATCAATATTGAAAAAATATCTTTTGGAACAACGGTAGTGCTCAAGAATAATGAAACAGGAAAAGATGAAAAATTTACGATACTCGGCCCCTGGGAGTCTTTGCCTGAAAAAAATGTAATCTCATATTTGGCACCGTTTGGCAATGCACTTCTTAACGCAAAAAAAGGTGATAAACTTCAGTTTACCATTAACGACAGAAGTTATGACTATAGTGTGAAGAAAATATCAAAGTCCGAGTTGCTGTGATAATGAAAAAGACATTATTAAAAACCGTACTGGTGATCCTGTTATATATACTTTCCTGTACAGCCGTATCAGCAGCGCCCCTTGATATGGTTGTACTTCTTGATACATCGGAAAGTGTATTCCCGATTTATGATGATCTTGTTAATTATATTATAAAAAATGTGCTTTTTAATCATCTGAAGTATGGGGATAAATTCCATTTAATAAGCTTTGATTCAACACCTTCACTGATCTTTTCCAAACAGCTAAGGGATCAGGACGATATTGAGTATGTCCTGAAAGAATTGTTTTTATTAAACCCGCTGGGAAAACACACTGATGTAATTATGGCGCTGAAATATCTGAGACAGTATGTGTCCGATATTTCAGATAACGGTAACCGTGAAATAATAATACTTACAGACGGAATACATGATCCGCCGCCCGACAGCCC